>WNGM01000222.1_pt1 | contig 44204 bp, 33 predicted proteins | sample 5400571 | NCBI WGS metagenome assembly WNGM01 (sample SAMN13153378, study PRJNA577476) | soil metagenome | isolation source: 100 cm soil or saprolite under Garry oak tree replicate 2 | place: USA:California | collected 2016-06-15 | reverse complement strand
GCGGGTGCGGTCCTCTCCGGGATCATGTGGCTTCAGCAACTCCATGATCACCGATGGGTCGCACCCGTCCCATATGGACCCCGACCCCGCTCAAACGCCCAGCCCAACCGCCCTTCAATCGACTACGCAACAGCCCTGGCCATGAGGTAGAGGAAGGACAGGGCCATCGGCCGATTGTCCCCGACCTGGATCCCCGCTGCTCAGCGCACGCGGCCGGGTTTCTGAACCCTACGGCGTGTTCGTCGCAGATGCAACAGCGCCTGCCGGGATCCGGAACGGATTGAGCGGGCGGCCGGAGACGACCCCTACCGGGTTACGTCGTGCTGCTATCGGGTGGTGCGCATCGCTCAGCTCGGGATCCGGAGGAAGCGTCGGGCCATGGGTTCCTTCCTCGCTCTGAGGATCACAGTCAGCCATCGATCCGGCCACGTCAGGACCTCGATCTTGGCAGCCACGCCGAACTGGATCTCGGCTCCGCCGTCACGTGGCATCACGATGAGCGCCTGCAGATCGGTCGCTTGAAGTGGGATCTGGTGCGCATCCGTCATGAGGAAACGCCGTCCCGCGTAGGAGGTCCCAATGCCGAAGCTCGCGAGATCCACGAGAACCTGCTCCACCTCCTCCTGCCGCTCAGCCCCCACCGAGCCTCGCCCCGACGGGCGTGAAGGGCGTTACAGTAGCAGTGCACGCTGGGATCTGTGCGGGCCGCCGACGTAGGCGATCCCTACCGCGATCGTCTACTCGTGCGAGACATGGGCGACGTCGTTGCCGCTGCTCCCGTCAGGAGCGGTGACGGTAACAAAGACGCGCACCATGCGATGATGGAACTCGATCCACGCTCGGTAGCTTCGCTTGCCGTCGATCTCGCCGGGAATGCGGACGACCTCCACGTCGCCGGGCTGTAATGCGGCTGGGGGGTCGTCGGTGATCAGTGGGATCTCGATGACGTCCATCGTGCGGCCAACCGGGCCGAAGAAACTGCCAGGGAGTCCATGGCCTCTGATGCTGATCTGCCAGGCACCCTCGGGGACCGGCTCGATGGGGGCGGCGGCCAGGAAATCAACCAGTATCGGCATGCCCAGCGGCTGCTCTGCCGCGGTGATCTTCACGTCGGTGGGGGGCGGGGAAGGTTTCACGGTAAGTGTCACGTCGGCCCGGGCGATCGGCTCGGACGGGTCGGGAATCATGTTCGCGATATCGTCGTAGAACACGGTGAGGCGGTACTCAAGCTGCCGCTCGGCGCTGACCGCCGGCGCGGTGAACGCTGGCGACGCCGAGAGCGTCGCGGTCACCGGTGCGGAGTCGCCCGGGGAGCTGAAGACGGTGTCGGGCGGTGGCGCGCTGATCGCGGCTGGATTGATCTGCGTCCAGCGTGCCCGCAGGACCGGCAAGGCCGCGGTGCCCGCGGGTCCTGCGCCGGGCGGGACCGTGGTGTAGTTGCCGGTCCCGGTGAGGCTGATGGGCCGCTTCTCAATGAGGGGAGCCGGGGCCGGTGCCGACACCACCGGGTCGGCCAGGATCCGGGTGATCCGCACGTTGCCGGCGTTTACCTGGAACCGCACGGTCTGCGAGGACGCGACCTCGCCCACTCGCAGGACCCAGGCGGTGTGAAATGGGTTGGTCGCAGAGATCATGACCACCACGATGGCGTCTCCGTCCTGGGGTACGCCGGAGCTGTCCACGGTCCGGGTGGTCGTGGTGTCGGTCGGGAGCGTGTCGGTCGTTGACAGGGTGATCGGCGCCCCGGCTCCTTCGGTGAGCGTCAGCGTGGCCGTGGCTGGGCAGTGCACCTCCAGGTCCCCCTGCTCACCGACCCCGAGGTCGACGTCGAGGTAGAACCACGCATTGACCGAGTCGCTGACGGTGTAGGACAACGATCCAACGGTGTTGGGCGAGATCGCGGGCGGCATGGTGAGCCTTTCCAGGTCAGCTCGCTGTGATGAACTGCTTGGAATAGAGGTTCAGGTTCCCGGGGCGGCTGCGGCGCCGACACCGTTGACCTGACCTTGTGTCCGATGCTGGATGACCTGCGAGCCCTGCTCGCTTGTCGGGCCGACGTCTGGCCGATCCGCAAACGCCTGGGTTCAGCACACATCATGCCGAAAAGAAGGAGCACGCGCACCAATCTGACAACGGCTGTAGTCAGCGTGGAACGGCCGACTCCGGTCCGCATCGACGTGGGTCACCCACACTGAGGCGGGCGGAGCCAACAAACGGAAGGAGGCGGCCGTGGCCAGTATCTCGCGTGTTGCACCCATCCTGAAGGGTGCAACTTCAGGGTCACGGCTGTAGGCAGGCACGATAGCTGACGATGTCGCCCTGGAAGGATGGCCGTCATGGTGGCACGCACCCTGGTTTTCATGACTCTCCGTCGGGTTCTCGGCCTGGTTGGGCTGGGTCCCTCATCGGATGCCAAGGACGTGGAGATCGCGGTGCTACGCCACCAAATGATGGTGTTGCGCCGCCAGGTCGCCCGGCCCCGCTACACCCACACGGACCGCATGGTGCTGGCGGCGCTGGCCCGGCTGCTGCCCCGGGACCACTGGCCGGTCTTCCTGGTCACCCCGTCGACACTGCTGCGTTGGCACCGGGAGTTGGTGCGTCGCCGCTGGACCTACCCGGCCAGCGGCCAACGCCGCCGTCCCGCCCTGGACCCTGGGGTGGTCCAGGTGGTGCTGCGGCTGGCGCGGGAGAACCCCCGCTGGGGCTATGTGCGCATCGTCGGGGAATGCCGCAAGCTCGGCGTGGGGCTGTCGGCGACCTCCGTGCGCACGATCCTGCGCCAGCACGGTCTCGGGCCAGCGCCGCGGCGCGGCGGGCCGAGCTGGGCGCAGTTCCTGCGTGCCCAGGCTGCTGGGATGCTCGCCTGTGACTTCTGCACCGTCGAGACGATCGGCCTGACCAGGCTGTACGTGTTGTTCGTCATTGAACTCGACCGCCGCAGGGTGCACCGGGCCGGCGTCACCGCTCACCCCGTGCTCAAGATCCCGCCGCGGGCGCCCAGGGCGACGCCTACGCCGAACGCTGGGTACGCACCCTGCAGGCCGAGTGCCTGGATTGGATCTTGATCTGGAACCGTCGCCACCTTCAACGAGTCCTGGCTGACTATGTCAGGCACTACAACACCGCCCGCCCCCACCGCGGCCTCAACCTGGACGTCCCCGTTCCCGAGCCAGACACTGCCGGCCGCACCGAGCCGGCTGGACGCATCCAACGGGTTGACGTCCTCAGCGAGCTCATCCACGAATACTGCCGCGCCGCCTGACCAATACCCTCACCCGCACACACCCCCTCCACGCCCTCCCCGCACGCGCGCACAGACGCCGGTTCACACCGTCAGCCGACGTCTGTTGGCGTCGAGAGCGCAGGCCAGGCCCGATGCGACCCGACGCGACTCCAGGACACCCCCCCTGAACACCATCGGGTGCCCACGACACCGGACCATCGCGCACCCGATCCGTGACGTTGCACCCTTCAGGCCACGGGCAGCTCACCCGAGCCGTCGGCGGCACGCACCCGGGGACGCTGCACTGCGACGCGGCGTCCCCAAGGGTCACCCAGCCGTGCTCGTGGCCGTGCCGCACGGCGGTCCGGTCAGGGTTGTGCTTGTCCTTGGGGTCGGCCAGTGTGGTGACCGACTCCTCCATCAGCGTCTGGAGCACCTGCAGCCCGGCACCCACGGCCAGGGCCAGCAGCCCTTCCTTGGCCGACTCGGCGACTCCGGCCAGCGCGACCGAGACCTGGTCTGGGATGGCCAGTCCCAGCGTGCTCGCCTTGACGTCCCTGGTCTGGTACTGCTTGCCCATGGCGGTCCCCTTCCTTGCGGTGTTCTTGGCGGATCACCCGAGACCTACCAGACGGCAGGGCTCAGGTGGGGGACCGCCACCTCAAGATCTACGAACCGCGCGACAACCTCACACCAGATCTCGATCTCCTTGGCCTCTGCCGACCGGAAGCAGAGCAGGACCAGCTCAAGGACTCTGCGTAGCGCCAAGTAGACGAACGATCAGACCACACCAACCTCCACCCGACGAAGGCGAGCAAGCAACGGCGCATCGTAGTCCTTCGGCAAGCGGCACCTGCTGGTGACGGCCACGATCGACTTCTGGCACCCCACCGGTCGACCCGCAGGACCGGCGTTCTTGGATGCCTGCCCGCGGCCAACAATGCGAGCCAGCCGATGAGCTGACAGAAGATCAAGTAGAGCATCCGCAGCGTCATGACTAGCGATCATCGCGGACTTCCGCCACCGACGCGAAGCCGCAGGTCAACGTCATGGACGGGTTTTTCGGCACCCACAGGATGGTACGGAACGCCTGCTCACAGCGCGAATCCGGGTTCCGGCATTCCACACGGCCGGCACGCTCATGTCACGAAATGACGACGTCAGGAAATCGTTGGCCCTGGATCGTGATGGTCACGACCGGCTTCTCGCCGGCCTGGTAGGTCAGCACCCGGGAATATCGCCCGTCGTAATAGCTCACTAGGTCACCCTTGTCAGGCTTCGGGTAGACAATACCGTCCGACGGCGGCGTGGTGATGGTGAGAAACTGACCGAACTTGCTACGGATGTCGACCTCCGCGGCCCGGAACGGTCCGAGCAGCTCGCCGCGGGCATCGACCGGGGTCACCGTGATCTGGGCGGCACGTTGGTTTTCCGTATGGGACTCCTGGGGACGGATCTCGACCTTCGAGGACGCGGGATCGACGCGCACGCCCACCCAGAAAGCACGGGTCACCACGCGGGTGAACGGGTTGCCGTCCGGGGTCGTGCCGCTGATCGCGAGGCGCCAGTCGTAGGTTCCCTCCTTGTCCAGGCCGGTGTAGGTGTTGGCGTACGTGCCGTTGTCGGCGACGCCATCGATGTGCATGCCGTCATCCCAGAGCTGGTCCGAACCATCACGGAAGATGCCCGTGGGATGGTCCAACGGCAACTCCCTCAGATCCTTGCGGCGAAGCACCTCGACCAGCATCGCCGCCTTGGGCGCCAACGGATCCAGGCCCCCCTGCCCGCTCGGCTTGTACGTGGCTCCGTTGCTGGCGAGGAAGGTGCCGAGCCCCTGACCGGGCCGAGCCAGTTCGACGTCCACACGCGCACCCGTGATCGGCTGACCTCCGGCGCTCAGCTGGCACGTCAGCAATGCTCGCTGCCCGGTGACATACTGCGTCCGGTCGAAGCGGACGTCAGCCTTGACGAATAGGTCCACCATCACCAGCAGGTCGCGGCCAGCGATGGGCGTCTGCGTCGTGTCATTCTCCCAATACTCGACGCGCCACGTGCTCGCCGGCACGGGACCGGAGAAGTGAGCTTTGAGGTCGACGACCACGATGCCGTGGTTGGCCCGCTGGAACTCCGTGATGCCACCAGTGGCGATTTTCCCGGTGCCAACCACCTGTTCCTCCGTGCCACCGCCGAACTTCCGGAACACCCTCATCCGGTCCGCGGCGGTCTTCCAGCGCAGCGCGATCACCAAGCGGTTCTCGTTGGCGCTGACCGGAAAGGTGCCGTTCGGGTTGGCTGGCGTGATGCTCTGCGCCTCCAACGCATCACCCAGCATTTCGCCGAAGGTGTGCATCAACTGGTCTGCCTGCACGAGGCGGTAGAGCCCGCGGTCGGTGGGACTGTCGGTGAGGTCCTGGAGCGCGGACTCCTGGACCGTTCCGGGCGATCCCAAGCCCGCCGTGTAGATGGCCAGCAGCGAACTGACCGCGGCCCGCGGCCCCGCGCCGCGCTGGCTGTCGAACGTGGCCGTCGCCCCTGCTGGTGTCGGCGAGTCGTCCTCGACCACCACCGCCCCGGAGTTCTCGTAGCCGTCGGTAAGCAGGAGGATGACGTACCGGTCGTCGATGCTGCCGCCCGCGGTGACGAAGTCATCGATGGCGGCGATCAGCGCATCTCCGATTGGGGTGCAGGCCCCGGGCGTTCCCAGGTCGAGCGACGGCACGTCGAGGTCGGTGACGCCGCCGAGTTTGCCGCTCGCCGGCAGCAGGATCTCGATCGGGCTGGCGGCGGTTCCCGTCCAGCCGCAGGTGGCCGCCTCAAAGATCATGATTCCCGCCTGGTCACTCGCGCTGACGTCGCGGCGCAGAGCGATCCAGAGATCGGCCCAGACGTGGGCAGCCTGCCGGGCGAACTCCCACCGGGTCAGCGGCGTCCCCGGCATCGGCGCAAGCATGCTGCCCGAACGGTCGACCAGCAACAGCATGTGTTGTGTGCGAGGCTGGACGGTCAGCGTCACATCGGCCGATGCGGTTGGTTCGCCAGGGTCGGCGTTCATGTTTGGATTATCATCATAGAACGCCTTGAGGCTGTACCCCAGCTGCTGATCGGTGTACACGCCCGGCGCCCTGAAAGCCGGCGACGGGGCGATCGTCGCGTTCAGGGGCACGGTGGCGATCGTGGCGCTGAACAGGGTCGTGGGCGGCGGTGCGCTGATCTCGGCGTGAGCAGTCTGACTCCATTGCGCGCGCAACATCGGCGGGTCGGGAATGCCCTGTGTACCCGCCGTCGCCGTCGTCGTCGTGTAGTTGGCTGTCCCGGTGAGGCCAATGGGTGTCTTTTCCTTGATGGGAGCCAAGGCTGGAGCCGATACCACCGGGTCGGCCAAGACTCGGTCGATCTGTGCGCTGGCGGTGGTCACCTGGAACGTCACACTCTGCGTCGGCGCGATCGCGCCTACTCTGAGGACCCAGTGGGTGTGGAACGTGTTGTTTGCGGTGATGGTGATGTTCACGACACCTGGCGCGGCAATACTCTCAACGGTGCGGTTCCCGCTGGTGTTGGTGATCGTTCCGGTCGTCGACAGGATGATCGGCGCCGCGGTTTCTTCGGTGAGCGTCAGCGTGGCCGTGGATGGGCACTGCACCTCGAACTCCGCGGAGTCGCCGATGGTGGCGAGCTCGATGTCGAGATAGAACCACGCGTTGCCCGAGCCGCTGACTGTGTAGGACGAGAATCCGATGGTGGTGGGCGAGATCGAAGGGGGCATGGCGGCGCCTTTCCTCGTCAGATCGTGGTGAAGAATTGCTTAGAGTAGATGTCGAGGTTTCCTGAGCGGTTGCTCAACCAGAACAGCAGCACGACGCCTCCTGGCCCGACCACGCCGTAGGGCAGGTCGTCGACAGCCGCGGAGCCGGTGAGCTGACGGGCGGCGCCCCAACTGTCGGTGCTCTTCAGGTATCGCTGGAAAAAGACCGCCCGCACGCTCCCGGTTCCGGTCAGCTGACTCCAGAACAGCCAGATCGCGCTATCGCCGTCGCGAAGGGCACTGGGCCGGGCGGCAGCAGCACCGCTGACCGCCGTCGGCGGCGGAGTGACCGCCCACGTCGCCGGTGCAGGCAGCCCGATCCGCTGATACACGATGGCCGTCGCCGGTTCGGTGCCGCTGCGCCAAAAGACCCACACCGCCTTATCGCCGTCGACGAGCACGAAGGGTTGCTCGTTGGCGCCGCCTGTGGAGAGCGTCTGTTCTTCCACCGAGAGCGTGAGCGGACTTAGCCGCACCAGGTGGATGCTCGCGCTGCCGCTCCCGTCGTCTGCGCGGAAGGCGGCCCAGATGTCGCCGTTGTCGTCCACGGCCGTGGAGAAATCGCCGATGTTGCCCGACAGCAGCGTCGCGTTGGTTGCCGTTAGCTGTTGCGGCGCGCTGTCGACGAAGGTGTTGTCGACGTGCCGCCAGCGTCGATACTGCCAGGTGCGGGTGGTCGGGCTTGTGGTGACCTGCTGCCAGAAGAACACCACCAGGTCGCCGGCGAGCACCGCGAACGGCTGGCGCTCGGCCACGCCCGACGTGGCGGCTACCGTGATCTCGGCGGCGGTCGCGAGGTTATTCGGCGCGGCGCGCTTGGCGGCGATGTCCTGCTGCGCGGTTTCGTAGACCACGACCAAGTCGTCTCCTGGCAGCAGAACGCAGGATGGGGCGGCATGCGCCGCTGGACCGGACGTAATAGCCACCGGCAGGTTGGTCGCCGCCAACTCAGGCGAACGCACCGGCCAGCGGGTGGCGAAGACCTGGTTGACGTTGCCCGCCCGACGGGAATGCCAGATGGCGAAGATGTCCTCGCCCACGACGGTGAAGGCATACGACATGAAGTCCTGGGCAGTTGCTGGGGCGATCGGCGTGTCGCCCGTACCGGGCAGTTCCCCACGCAACAACGCGTTGATGGCCTCCCGCAAGTTGGTCAGCGGGCGGTTCTCGCCGCGACGGTAAGTTTCCGCGCTGGTACCGAAGACATCCTCGATCAGGGTGCTGGGCGGCACGAGCAGGCTGCGGGGGCGGATGTCGGACAGGTCGTCTGCGGTGATCATGCTGACGCCGGCCCGGCGGGCGATCCTCGCCAACCCGATGTAAGAATGACCAATCTGGTGGTCGGGATCGCCTGCCGCCGGCACCTCGTCCGCGCCGGCCCGCACCCGTACCGCCCACTCCCGCTTGACCCGGGTGCACGATTCCACGCCGATCAGCGGGTTGATCAGCGAGTTGTCCTCACTCGCCGTCACCTCGCGTTCCCACACATCGAGATAGACCAGGTCGGTACGGCTGCCTGCCGGTGGCGGGGAGAGCGGCGCGACCGGAAAGACGTTCCACTCCAGCGCGAGGGCGTTGTTTTCGTAAAGCGGCTGGGAGCTGTATGTCAGCCGGCTTTCGTTGACCGCGTCACGACCGTCTACCAGACAGCGTCCGGCTCCCTCCGCGGTTCCGTCGCCGCCCATGATCGCGATGTCATCGCCGATGCCGGCCGACGCGACGACCCTGGTCGTCGCAGCGTTGATGGCGGCGACGACTTCGACCGCCGTAGCCGAGCCGATATTGGCAAAGGCCCCGCTGGAGAACGTCACCGTCTCCGCCGCCGCCCCATCGGCGCTCACTATCAGGGTCATTCCCGACGCGAGGGCGAACGGCTGGGCTGCGACACCGGTGAGCTGCGCCGGTGTCGAGCCGCTGCGAGCCGACTCGCGGTTCGCCGCCGTGAACCCCAGTGCTGCGCCCGCGGTGGACGCGCCGACGTCAACGGCCACCGAAGACCAGCCTGGAGCGGCCGCCTGCGACGTCAGGCGGATGGTATTGACACCCGCGCCGGCCAACGCTGCGATGCGGAAGCCGTCGTTTCCCGCGGGGACACCGTCGCCGACGAACCACTTCAGGAACGCCTGGACCTCGTACTTTCTGATGTCCTCCAACTCGTTCCAGTCGGCGTCCACAATGGGAACGCCCTGCTGCATCCGGACGCCGACGTAGTGTTTCACCCGGTCGAAGGTGCTACGGGAAAAGTCTCCCACGGTCGGTCCTTCTTCTCTCGGTAGCTACGGTGGCCTGGAGAAATCGCCCAATGTCGTTCCTTTCGCCTCATCCTCCTTATCTGTGCAGGGACCCCCGGTCAACAAAGGGTCCGGGTGGATGGAGACCTGTTCCTCGTTGTTGGCCCGGCGCGATAGGTCCGAAGTCCGGGGTCAAGGTGGAGCGCCCGCAGCGCAGCGAGGACGAACGACCTTGACGCCGGCGAGGGCCGTTGCAGAATCGGGACAACGAGGGCAGGGATCCCGGGTCAGCGCATCGCGACCACCCCCGGATGGGCTGCGGGTGGCGGTGTGCCGATGGCGCGTGCGCGTGGGCGCCCAGCCTTGTCTTGGTCCGCGGACACCTGGTCCGGCGACGTGATGCTTGATGGGGTGCTTCCCCACGCAGGGGCGGCCGCTCGTTCTTTCAGGGCCGGCCAGTGCCAGACGGGCCGGCAGGAGGATTGCGGGAGCTGGCCGCGGCTCATCAGCGGGGTGGGCAGCGCGCGCACGGGCCGCATCGCGTCAGGCCACCTGCTGGAGGTCGTGGCCGGGCGAGGGTGGCGCGTAGGCCTGCCCGCCGAGCGCGGCCAGGGTGTGGTAGCAGCGGCGGGTCAGCTTGCGGGCCACCGCCAAGGTGGCGCGGTTGCCGCCCAGCCGGTCCTTGACCTGCAGGTAGTAGGCGTGGTCGGGCGCCGACGACCGTGCGGCGCACTTGGCCGCCTCGAACAGCGCCCAGCGCAGCACCGGTGGGCCCTGGCGGGCCAGGTGGCCGGGGCTGCGCTTGCCGTCGGAGCTGTACACGGTGACGTCCAGGCCGGTGTGGCGCAGCGCGAACCTGGACGAGGTGAAGCGGCGCACGTCGCCAAGCTCCGCCCAGATCGCCACCGCGGTCACCGGGCCGATGCCATACAGGGCATCCAGCGCCTGGCAGCCCACCTGGCGGCGGGCGAAGCCGACCAGCTCACGCCGCAGCAGGTCCAGCTCGGCGTCGAGGTGGTCCAGCGTGCGCAGCGCGACCGTGACCAGCTGGTGGGCGGCCGGCGACAGCCCGGTGCCGCGCTCCAAGCGGGCACGGCGGTCGGGGGCCAGCAGGCGCCGCTGGGCGGGCACGCCGTGGTGGAACAAGGTCGCATGCGCCCGCTGCAGCCAGGCGGTGTGCTCGTCGGCCAGCGCCTTGTAGCAGCGCACCTGGGTGCGGACCTCCAGCACCTGCGCCGGCGGGACCCAGGACTCCGGCAGCCGCCCACAGGCCAGCAGCTCGCGCAGGTGGCGGGCGTCCAGCTGGTCGGTCTTGGCGCGCCGCTTGGGCCCACGGGCGGCGCTGGTGTCGGCCGGCTCGGCCAGGTGCGCCTGGATCCCCACCCGCTTGAGCTCCTCGACCACATACCGCCAGCCGGTGCAGCCCTCCACCGCGAACGCGGCCTGCCGGCCGGCGAACTGCGCCAGCCACACCCGCAGGTGCTCACGGTGGGCCGGCGCGAGCCGCCCATGCTGGCGCTGGCCGCTGTCGGGATCGACCCAGTCGTAGGTGATCTGGCTGCGGTGCACGTCAAGCCCACCTATGATTCCCATCGGGACCTCCTTCGAGCTCCGCCAACAGGCCTTCAGCACGATCATCGTGCTTGAGCCGGAGGGGGTCCCTGCACATGTCATCTTTCATATCGCCATGGAGCTCCTATGGCGTGATGAAGACAGCGCGCTCGGTGATGGCTATGAACTCGGCCAGCACGTTGGCGAGCCGGGAGATGATGGCCTTGATCTGGTCGGGGTCGGAGATCGTCGGTGTCAGATAGAGCCCGACGGTGTCACGTCCAATGCGGTCGTCGTTCGTCCTCACCCCGCTCTCGCCGGCATCGTAGGTGTAGGTCTGGAAGTCCTCGAACGCACCGCGCAGCGCCAGCTTGGCCGCCGCGCCGGTATCCACGGTGGTCGTGCCCGCAGACCGCAGGTCGAGTGTTCGCGTGGCGCCGTACACCGCGCTGCTGTAGGTCAAGCTCTCGTTTGAGCGGTAGACCAGCAGCGTGCCGGCGCCGGTGTCGCATGCCAGAGGCGCACGCTCCGAGTAGGGGCCGGTGGTGACCTGCTCGGCGGTGCCCCAGGCGAGCGTGCCGGTGTCGAGGGTGTTGCGGACGACGGACCAGCCGCCATGCTGCGTCGAGCTCCAGAACAGCTCGATGTTGCCATCGGCCGCCAACAGGGGAACCGGTTCCCGGTCGTGGTAGCTGCCGGGCGCGGCCTTGGGGAGCGCGCGCGTCGACGACCAATCGGCCGCGTTCGGGTCAAGCCCCTGCTTGATGCAGTAGACCACGGTCCAGCGTGTCTGGCCTGGCGGGCCGCCGGGCTCATGGCGCGCCCAGAACAGCCACAGCCGCTGGTTGGCGCTTGAGGAATGGACGAGGACGAACAGGTCGTCTTCCACCAGCGGGACCTGCCCCGCGTCTAGGGGCAGGGTCGCGGGCGTGCTCAACTGCCACTGCGTGCCGTCGTGGCGGTTGTACCTGACCTGCCACTGACCGCCCGCCCGCTCCAGCCAGAACAGCCAGAGACCGCCCGTATCGTCAATGGCCGCTGCCGGCAGCCGGCGCTCGGTGGCCGTGTCGCCGAAGGTTTCGATCTGCGACCAGGTGCCGTCGGTCCGTGTGCGAACGGCAATGCGCCATCGCCGTTCAGCCGCAGGTTGCGCCGGGTCGCAGGTCTCCCAGAACAGCCACAGGCGGTTGCCCTGCAGCACGGCGGTCGGATGCTTGTCGATCCCCGGCTGGTCCACGACTGGCTCGCTCGGCTTCCACTGGCCGCCGGCGAAGCGCTTGGCCCAGATGTCCCAGCCGTGGCGGCGATAGGTGTGGTAGAAGAGCAAGGTCGAGCCGTCGGCGTTGCGTACCGCTGCCGGCCGGCCCTCGTAGACGAAGTTCACCGAGGCCAATGCGGGTGTCCCCCAGGTACCCCCGCTGTCCCGCAACATCCACCATAGGTTCAGCCGCTCCGGCCGGTTGGTGCGAGCGACGTTGTGGACGAATTCCTTGGTGCGGCTCTGCCAGCCGGTGATCCGGGTGATGGTGGCTTCAAGGGTCGGGATCAGACCAATGGTCTGGTAGATGTGTGGCGCGGAGCGGATCTCGTTGCGTTGCGAGCTCACCGGCAGGCCGTAGTCGGTCTGCCAGCCGATCCACTGCGCCAGCAGCGGCAGCAGGCCTCCGTCGACCCGGTCGAGGTCGCAGAGGGCGAGCGCCGCGCGGGCGAAGCTGTAGAGCTGGTCGAGCTGGTAGCCGGGTAGATCCAGAAAGCGGCGCAGCTGTCCCTTGTCCTGGTCCTCCGGCGCCAGCCCGCTGCCCAGCGCCGGTAACCGGGCCTCGTCATACCGGCGGTAGATGGCAGGCAGCAGCGCGTACATCTGCGCCGCAAAGCCGTAGGGCGACGTGGCCATTGCCGAGACGCGGTTATGGGGATCGCCCTCGAACTGTGGCGGGGCGCCTTTGAACGGGAACAGCGTGTAGTAGTAGACGGTCTCGCCCCGCAGGCCGCGGTCCGCTGCCGTGGTCAGGCCCGTGGCGTGCGCCACTACCACACCGTCGTCGGGCGTAACGGGGTGGGTTCCCTCTCGGCGCATGACGCGCACGTCGGGGAACTGTGCCGGGTCCGGGTTGGTCCAGCCCAGATCGATCCGGTTGCCGGCGGGATGGGCGCGAGCGGTGATGTTCAGCAGTCGCACGCCTGGGGCCCCCCTAGTCGATGATCACCACATACATGCCCAGACGGTAATCGGCCTCCGTAGGGACGACCGGAAGCTCATTCGGACCGAGCTCGATCTTGCCGAGAGGCTCGACGGCGGGCGAGGGCCGGTCCCCTCGCCGGAACTCGGTGATATTGACGTACCGGACGCCCACCATGCTCTGGATGTCCTCGTAGAACCGGCTGAGGTAAATGGTCTGACCGAAATCCACACGGTCGAACGCCAGCAGCGCCGCCGCCGCCTGCTGGACACGGGCCTTGACGTCCTCACGCACGTAGTAGCTCTCGACGCTGATCTCGGCCGTCACGTAGATGGGCACGTAGTCGACGTCCTGGACCTCGATGATCTGGCTGAGCATGCGCTTGTCCTCGAAGTAGGCCTTGAGGCCGGCCTCGAGGACGTCGCTGACCTTGCCTCCCCCATCCGGCGCCACGTAGAGGGTCACCTCGTTCCAGCCGGTCGCCACCGCCCGCACCTTGCCCACCCCCTTGAAGCTCAGGGCCAGCGCCTGGTAGTCGCCGGCCGTGACGGCACGCCTGAGGGACCGGAACACGGCCGGGGCGTGGCGCACCGCATGCTCGATGCTCTCCCGGTCCGCGCCGCCCGTCGCCGGGTCAGGGTTGGTGGCCGTGGCTCCCAGCAGCGCGAGTTGTGGGGCGTTGACTATGGTCTTGATGGTATTGGCCGACACGTTGCCGGCCTGCCCGCCACCCACCCGGTAGGTGGCCCTGATCAGCGCTCCAGTCTCGGGGACGGCACCGAAGGCGCCATCCCCGAAGATGACGGTCGCCTGGTCGTTCTCGTCGATCTCGATGACGTAGTCCTGCTGGCTGGCCTGACTGAAGGCCAGGGTCTCCTGCAACGTCCAGGCATCGACGACCGCAGCAAGCTGCGTCACCAGCAGCACGTCGCGGCTGGCCTCCTGTGCCGTCCCCGGAGGCCGCAGGATCAGGCCCGGGTGGGCCAGCGTGTAGCGCTGGTTGGGCGAGCCATCGGAGGTGCCAAGGACCTCGTCCCTGATCAGCCGGCCCTCCTCCACCGGGATGCCGGCCAGGACGCTGCCGAAGGTCTTGCGCCCGCTGACCGGGTCGGCTGCGATCGTGCTGAAGTCGATCGTCAGCGGCGCGTCGCGGGTGTACTCGAAACGGACGCTGGGCCGGTTCTTCTGGCTCTTGGTGGCAAAGGCGTCACCCTTGTTGATGGTGACCGTGGCGTTCACCGTCCCAGGCGCTGTCAGGCTCAAGCTGGCGGCCGCCGGCGCGGCCGTGCCGAGCTTGTAACCGATCAAGCGCAGGTGCTCGATGACGCTGCGGCGCGTGCGCGCGGTTCCCAGAAAGCTCTCGTTCGCCACCCGGTCCTGGTAATAGCTCAGAATATCGCCGATATGCGCGAAGAGCTCCAGCAGGACGTTGCCGAAGTCCGCCTCGTTGGCGTAGTCGGCCCATTCGGGCAGCTTCTGGGGAATCAGGTCCTGCATGGCCTGCAACAGGCTCTCGTAGTCCCGGGCCATGTAGTCGATGACCGGGCGCCCATTTACCGGTGTGGTCTCAGCCATGACCCGTCCCTTATCTGAAGTGAATGCGAACCACCTGCCGTGCAATGTCCGCGCGCCGGATATAGGAAACCTCGACGCTCAGCGTCTCGTCCTGGGCCGTCACGTCGACTCCGTCCACCGCGATCTCGTCACCCAGCCAGCGAGTCAGCGCCTGTCCGACGGTGAATTCCATGGCGGCGGCCAGGATGGTGTTGTTGGGATCGAAGACCAAGTTGAAGAGGCCGCAGCCGAACTCGTGTTGGTTGACCCGCTCCCCGGGCGCGGTGAACAGCACCTGGATGATCTTCCCGCGCAGGTCGGCGTCCTCGTCGGGGTCAGGAGCGATCGAGCCTGCCGGCGATACGCCGAAGGGAAAGCCGAACCCAGTCGCCATCCGCGGTCTCCTGCAATCCGTGCGGGCCCTACCTCACCCGGCCGGTGCCGTCATTGCTCTGAACGAAGGTCACGCCGCTCTGCGTAGCCGCCTGCCCCGACACTGCTGCATTGATGTCACCGCGTGCCTGGATCCCAGCAATCTCCATGTTCGTCAGGATATGGTTGACGACCCCGGTGGCGATCGCAAAGGACAGCTTCTTCCAACCCTCGCGGGCGGCGTCCAGCGCCTCCTGGGCTTTCCCCTTGGCTCCGCCGGTCGCATCGTCCACCGCCTTCTTGAGCGGAGGCGCGAGCAGGGCGTCCACCTGGTCGTAGATGGCCTTGCTCATGCCGGCGTCCGCGGCGCTCGAACCGATCACCAGTGCCATAGCCCGCTACTCCACCTTGTGCTTGGACGACAGTGGCACATCGAGGTTTATGGGAGCCACCGGCGGCGAGGTCGGTGCGCCGAGATTGCCGACGTGGGTGTGGGTTCCCAGCTGGATGATGAAGCTTCTCACGTTCAGGTCCAACGTCGTGCCCAGGACCAGCGACTGGGTCGCGCCGCCTCCGATCTTTATACCGTCCGATTCCAGGCTGATCTTGTTGCCATTCTTGTCCTGCACGACCACTCCCGTGGGTCCCATGACGACCTTGTTGTCTGCGTTCTTGCCATCCTCAATGGCCACACCCGAGGCGTCGAGGGTGATCTTGTGACCGTTCTGCCCGTCCTCGACCCGGATGCCACCGGTATCCAGGACGACCACATGGCCATTCGCACCATCGATTAGCGTGACCATTTCGCTCTGGTCTGCATCCTCGAACTGAAGCGTGTGTCCCTTCCTGGTTTTGATGATCTTGCACGTCGGCGGGCCCTGCTCCGACCCGTCGGCCTCGTTGGGCTTGGGCAGCTCGCTGTCGGCGTTGGGCTTGCTCCAGAAGGTGCCGACCCAGATGGGGAACTCCAGGTCGCCCTCCTCGAACTCGACCCAAACGCCGGCATCGCGTTCGGGGATGAACAGGAACCCCTGGTCGGCCGCGCCACCGTAGGGGACGCAGGGCATGGCCCAGCCGGTCACCACATCGGCGCCCAGCACGCTCGGCACCCTGACCCGTAGCCGGCCGAGCCTGGCCGGATCCTGGTTGTCCACCACGAACCCGCGGTACTTGCCCCAGTAGCGATGCTCGACCTCTTCCACCAGGTTGGCGACGATGCGTTCCAGGGTCATCGAGCGTCCTCCTCTTAGACGAGCCCACTTAGACCAGCCCACCCGGCAGCCCGCCGCCCTCGGCCGAAAAGTCCTCCGAGCCGATGGGCATCAAGGCATTGCGCTTGACGCGAAAGACCTGCCGATACCCGTCCGCCGTGAACACGTGCGTGACGTGGGTGACGTAATAGGTGCCGCTGTGGGTCTCGCCGATGCCCTTGATCGTGACGGTGCCGCGCGGCTTGAGAATGTTGCCGTACTGGTTGGCCGCGACCTCGCCGGCGCCCGTCACAAACCATTCACCCTGGTCATACAGGCCCTGACAGAGCGCGGCCATCTCGGAGCTGCCGGTGGTCACCGCCTGCCCGACATAGACCAGGCCAGCTGCAATGCCCGACTGCAGGTAGCTGGCCGACGGGCGGGCGCCCAGCGCCGGCCGCCGGCCGACCTGGGAGGTTGCGTCGAGGATCTCCTTGTTGGCGCGGTCGACCTGGAACATGGCGACGTCCGCCGATGCCAGCGCGTTGACCTCCAGGGTGAAGCGGTTGACGTTGGTCTCGTCGCCGAACTGCACTGCCAGGACCGGCTGCGGCGTGTCGGCCACCCGCGGTGGCTGGAAGTAGCCCGTATCACCGTCCACATAACACTCGTAGCCATTGCGCAGCGCCAAGCGCTTCAGGAACTGGATGTCGGTCTCACGCTGGATGATCGTGGAGATCTCTTCGTCGTGGATCACGTCGGTATCGGTCACCTGGGGGGTCAGGCCGTAGGCCTGGAAGGTCTCGGCCGCGATATCGCTGTCCTTCTTGTTGGGCCAGTCCTTCAGCTTGTCCTCTCGGTCCATCAGCACGCTGGCGTCCATGCCCCAGATCTCCAGCTGGCACTGGTCGAGGCCGGCGCCGAAGTCGGGGCGGATGTGCGTGATGTAGCCCGTCAGCAGTTGCCGCGAATCGCTCTCCAGTCCGGCGGTGACTACCACTCGTTTCCAGAGGGTGAAGCGATCGTCGTCGAGGTGGGTCCACGAGCCGTCGGAGCGCAGCAGCAACGCGGCGGTCAGCCGGAACATGCCCGCCAGCTCGTCGTCGAGCTCCACCTCCAGGCTGACCAGGTCGTTGTACAGGTCCTCGGCCTCGGCGTCGTCGATCTCGATGCGTAGGTTGTCGTGCTGCATGGCGGCGTCTACCCGATCACGGTTGGCGGAATGACAATTTCCTGGCCGAGCTGGCCGCTGTCGGCCGGCGGTCCTACCTGGAACCTCGCCGTGCCGATCCGGCCGGCCAGCGTCTCGGCCGTGACGTTGAGCCGGTTGTAAGTGACGCACACAGTCCGCGTGTAGCGCTCCGTGAACACCGTGACCGTCTGGCCGTCGACCACCTGCCGCTGCGGCACCAACTCCACCTCTTCGAGCGCCTCCACCTCCTCGACGCCCAGCACGCCCGCCAACTCGCCGAACAGGGCGGCCCAGGGTGGGTCGCCCCCCGCAACCGTCACGGGAAAGCGGGTGGTGACGACTGGCTCGTTGTCCAGCAGGGCAAGGGGTGACAGGAACTGCGGGTTGGCATCGCAGATGTGCCAATAGAGCGAGGGCTGGCCGTAATACTTGTAAGCCAGCTGGTCCAGACGGTCGCCCGCGTCCACGGCATGGCGGAAGCTACCGGCGACCGGGGGCAGCAGGCGGAGGTCCTTGGCCGCCAAGACGCGGCCCTGCGCGTCGGGTACCGCGACATCGGGCACCCGGCGATAGCGTGAGAGCTTGCCAAACATTGGCCTTACTCCGGGATGACGACGTTGGCAACATCCGCGATGTTGGCCAGGTTGAGGACCGACATCGCCTCGGTCATGGCCTTGGAGTACATGTAGGGCACGCTCTTCCCCTCGATGACGGTCAGGCTCATCGCCACGGTGGCCCGGATCGGGTTCAGGTCCGTGCTGAATTCGGTCTCGGTGATGTTCATGGCGTTGATGTTCACCGGCAGCACCCGCTTGCGGCCGAAGACCAACAGGATCAGCGGCGGGTTGGCGCCCCGGGTGAAGCTGAAGCCCTTGGGCTTGCCTAGCAGTGCGCCGATGCCTTTGGCCAGCAGGCTCTCGTCCTTGGGATAGACCATCAGCTCCAAGGTGGCGATCTGCGGGGCGATGCCGAACTGCTCGGTGATGGCGTCGCCGTCGTTCAGCTTGTCGGTGGCATCCAGCCGGATGTCAAAGCCGATCACCTGCTCCTGCACCGTGACCAGCTGCTGCGCCTGCAGCTTGAGCAGGTCTGAGAACTGGCCGTGGAACTGACGCAGCGTGCGCTGCGGCACCGCCGGGGCCTGGGCCTGTGCGCCGCCCGACGGCTGGGTTGGCGGGTTCGGCACGGCGAAGGTCAGGCTGCGGTTGCGGGTCAGCTGCAGTGGGTTGAACTGGAACACCACGACCAGGGGTGGGAGGCTCAGGCCGAACTCCACGAAGGCGCCGCGCAGGATCCTGGGCTTGTTTGGGAATCCGTCTGGCATGGTGTCGGTCCCTCACTCTCGGACGCACACGAAGCCGAAGCTCCGCTCAGTCGTCATCGGCTCCGTCGCAGTCTCTGGATGTCGTATATCCGTGAAGCGCATAGCGGTCTCGTGGACGGTCAGCCGGTACGAGCCTGGCTCGAGCAAACCCAGCTCCATCCTGATCAGAGCGAGCCAGGGGTCGTTCGCCGCCATCGGGCCGTCGAAACGACGGATCTCGAGGTCGAGGTCGAAGCTGTCGCGATAGCGCCGGCTGCCGGTCACGCTCACCTGGTCGGGTGTGTTCAGCGCGCCTGTCGATACGATGGCAGCCATCCGCTTCCCCGCCCGGCAGCCGGCGGAAGCTCCACTGAGCCGTCGATACAGCTCGGCGGTGCTGACTGCTTGTCCCGCAGGGCCGACGACAATCGCCGGGCCAGGCTGCGGGCCCGATCCGGAGGGAACGCGCGCGACACTGATGTCCAGCGACTCGATCACGTGTCAGTGTCCTTGAAGCTGTCGTTGATGATGGAGCCGCCATGTATCGGCGGGAACGCGGCGTCTATGCCCGGGGTCATCCCGCTCCGGTTGATTGCGCCTCCGTTCAGCGCGACGCGGCTTCCCACGGGGGCGGTGACGTCGAAGGTGCCGTCCACATCGAAGTTCCAGTGCGCGTGGTTCAGATGCCGGAAGGCGGCGGCACCGGTCCCGGTCGGAACATGGCGGGCGCTGAGGGTCGAGACGAAACCGAAGCCGTAGTTGAACCATCCGCGGGTCCCACCTCGCCCCGCTATCGGATTGGCCCACGGTATGGTTCCGGTGGACGGCGTGTCACGCATGACAGGGCTCTTGGTCTCACCATTGGTAACAAAGGATTGCGCCCGCCAATCCGAGTACCAGGTGTTGCCGGCCGCCGTTGCATCCCGCATCGGCAGCCCACCGACGATCTCCCGCCTGCGGTGCGCACGGTTGGCGCCCGTGCCCCACCACACGTTGAGCCAAAAGCCCTTGCCCACCTGATGATGGGCGGTCTGCCATTCGGCGAACGCGTCACCGGCGTTGCCGTGAATGGTCACGTCTGGCTGCCATTCGAACGTGCCGATGGTGGAGGTCAGGACGAAACCCGCCGGGTCCTCGTCCGCCTCGATCTTGTGCGGGTTGAACGGCCCAACCTTGGTGCTGAAGGTGATGGCACGCTGAATTCTCGCTGCGCTCACCGGACTGGCCGGCATGACCTCGCGAGCGGCGACCGGCTCGTCGCCTGGTTCGCCATCGTTCGCTGCGTTTCCACCATGGAGCTGGAAGACCGAGCGAGCCACCCCTTCCGCTTGTCGCTCGTGGCCCTCCTCGGGAGAGGCGACCTGCAGCGACTCCAGCGCTGGCATCGTCGCACCGCGCTGCTGAACCGTGTGAAACAGCTCATGGAAGATCAGCTCCCGGCCTGATCCGCTGCGCGGGCTGTACTTCCCAGCGCCGAAGAAGATCCGCTGGCCGACCGTGAACGCACTGGCACCGACCGCGGCCGCGGCCTCATGCGAGTGACCGTCGTTCATAAGTCGAACATCGCTGACATCGTGCCCTGTCGCCGCTTCGAACTGGTCGCGCACCTCAGCGGGAACCGGATGTCCGGCCTGACTCGAGCGCACGGCGGCCACAACGCCGCGTGGCTGTTCCGAGGAGTGGATCAGCTCCTGTAGCCCCGGATCGATCGCAAGCATCTGCAGGACGAACTGGTTGCCCCTGGTGGCCTGGAGACCACGAATGGTCTGACGGACTCCACCGTCGCCGGATACGCCATGGATCTCGCGGACGTGCTCCGCCGCGAGCCCTGGCCCGACCGGCTTGAGGTCGATCTCGGTCACCTTGCCCTCGCGGGTGATCTCCGGCGTCTTGCCTCGCGCGTAGACCTCTGCGCTCTTCCGGAGGACATCCGCGTCGGCCGGGTGCGGTCGCACCACTGTCCGAATCTTAGCCATGTCTCACCCCTCAAGCCTCCGGTCGATCGGTCCACAGCTTTCCAATTTTCTCGAACTCCCGCCGGGCGGCGTGACGCAGGTGTTCCATCTCGATCACGCGACCGTTGGCCGCGGCAAGGAAGGCTGCGTTGACCGCAATGTTCTTGATGTTGCCGCCGGCGACCGCAAACTCTCTGGCCAGGTATCCGTAATCGATGCCGGATGACACCGGGACCTCCGCCGCGAAAAGGGTCTGCCAGATCCGTAGACGGTCGGCCACCTCGGGGAAGGGGAACTCGATGATGAACCTGATGCGCCGTGTGAAGGCATCGTCCATGTTCTCGCGCAGGTTGGTCGCCAGGATGACGATGCCCTCGTGCTCCTCCATCTTCTGCAGCAGGTAGCTGGTCTCGATGTTGGCGTACCGGTCGTGCGCATCCGACACCTCGGTGCGCTTGCCGAACAGCGCGTCCGCCTCGTCGAAGAACAGGATGGCGTTGCTGGTCTCGGCCTCTTCGAAGAGGTGGGCAAGATTCTTCTCGGTCTCGCCGATGTACTTGCTGACCACGCCCGACAGGTCCACCTTGTAGAGATCCAGCCCCAGGTCATGCGCCACGACCTCGGCGGCCATCGTCTTACCGGTGCCTGGCCGTCCACTGAACAAGGCGCTCACTCCCTTCCCGCGTCTCAGCTTCCTGCCGAAGCCCCAGTGCCCGAACACCAGGTAGTGATGGCGGACCTGGCTGCAGAGCTCACGAAGGTGCGCCACCTTGTCCTCGGGCAGGATGATGTCGTCCCACCCAAACCGCGGCTCGATCTTGACGGCCAGCTCGCCGAGCTTCTGATTGGATTGTTGCCGGCATGCTGCCGACACGTCGCCGAGCGTCAGCGGGCCCCGTTCCGGTGCCATCAAGCGGCGATTGTCCGCCACCTCGACCGCGGCGCGAATCTGACCCGGGGTCAGGCGGAACCGGGCGGCCAGCTGGACGGCCCAGCCCTCCGCTTCGGCGGTGTGTCCGGCCAGGCTGCGCTGCCACACGGTCTGGCGCAGTGGAACGTCGGGAACCGGCAGGGCCACCGGCTGGAAGAGGAAGCCGGCAAAGGCGTCCCCGGCTGTCCACGGCGCCTTGCCGCTCAACAAGACCAGCCAGCCGTACTCCTCGATGGCCATAGCCAGGGACTTCAGGAGCGGGCGGGCGGCGTCCTGCAACAGCGCATCGGCCCGTTCCAGATACAGCGCGGCCTGCTGTATCAGCCCCTCGCGGAACGCCAGGTGCAACAGGCTATCGGCGTCCGGCCCCTGGGCCAGCAGCGCCTCCGCGTCAATGCTCAGCAGCGAGATACCCAGGTGGCGGCAGGTGTGCAGGGCCAAGTCCCGTTTGCCGATGCCTGAGGGGCCGTGCAGGTACAGGACCAGCCTCCGGCCATCCGCGTTGCCTGCCGCCAGGTGGTGGTCGACCAGGCTCAGCACGCTTGTTGTGCTGCCCACGGCCATGGTCGGCTCGGCTTGCGGCACCACCGGTCGGTCCAAGCGTGCCTGGCCGACCAGTCGCGCATCCAGGTGGTTGCTGCCCAGCAGGAACTGGTGGATTCGCGGGTCGAGCTCGAGAAACTGGGCCAGCCCGCTTGAGCCGGACGGGCTGTGCGGGTCGTCGACCTTCCGGAGCAGCCCCCCGCGCAGCAGGGGCGCCGTCTCGGCGAAGACGCCGCGGGCGCGCCAGCGCTCGTCCTCCGTCTTGCAGAACAGCGCCACGACCAGATCGACGCTGGGCCGCTTGCGCGTGATGTCGTCCTGCAAGTAGGCGTACAGCCGGTCGTACTTGCGCCGCAGCTCCGGGGCCAGGCAGATGACGATGGTCTGCAGCTCGAACGCCGACAGGCCGAACAGCTGGGCGAGTCTGGGCAGCGCCAGGACCACGCCCGCCTCCAGGCTGCGGCTCACCCTCGCGGCGATCTCGCTCGAGATACGGGCCAGGGCGGCGCGCACCTCCGCAGCTTCGACGTCGTCGGCCACGGGAACGCCGTCCTGAGCCAGCAGCCACTCGACCTCTTCTCCAGTGATGTAGACCGTGCGGGCCGCCTGAGCCTCTGGAACGGCGTTGTGCAGCGCCATGGACACGGCTCGCAGCCGGATCAGCAGGTCCAGCCGGCGCAGCTCGTCCTTGAGATGCTCGAGGTTGTCACTGTAGGGGCGCTGAGCGGTGCCGCCACTCATGGCGTGACCTCAAACAGGAACGTGCGGCGGAACAGGTCTGAGATGTCGACACGGACGTCGTAGAAGCCCGGCAGCAGGCCGGCCGGAACGGGTGCCACGAAGGTGTCGCCGGTCAGGGTCAGGTCTTGCAGCGCGGTCTCGGCTCCGAAGCGCACGCTGGCCCGCCACTTGTCCAGGTTCTGGCCTGTGAAGGTGACCGAGCTGCCGGCCGTTCCGCTGCTGGGCGACATGTCGAGCACGGCTGGCGGGCTAAGCGGCTGCCGTACGCCGGGAACGCCAACCCGCCGCACCCGCTTGGGCATCGGCTGCTGCTTCTGTGGCCCCATGTCCAGTTGCACGGTCGAGATCTCATACAGCACAGACAGGCGATAGGGCTGGGCAAAGGTGGTCCAGATGCGGCTGAGCTCCTCCGGGTCCAGCCCATTGGTCGCGATCTGCAGCTGCTCCCGGGCATCCTTTAGTCCCGCGTCCAGGTAGCTCTGCGGGACGACCGGGTTCTCGTAGAACACCCGCATGGCGTCGCCCAGGATCTGCTGCGCCGCCGCGTTCCCGGTCAGCTCGTCGTTGGGCGCATAGGGCGTCATCAGATAGAACAGCCGCAGCGACAGCGGCGCCGGCACCAGTTGGTTGGGGGTTCCCGGCCTCACCGTCCAGTTCTGGTTCTTCAGGAACGGGTTCTCCGCGAGCTTGTAGAGGAACAGGTTGATGCGTCGATCGCCGCCGCGCTCGTCCGGAGCCAGGATGGTCACGTCCACCGCAGGGGCGAGCTGCATCTCTCCCATCAGGAGGTTGCGCAGCGATGCGCTGACCATGCCGATGGCGGTGGATGCGCTCATCGGAGGAATCTCGCTCGCAGCCGGCGCAGGTGCCTACGCTCCCAGAAGGCGTAGGGTGCCGGCGCCGGGCCGGTGGCCTGGCTGACCACCGTGACCTGTGGCGCCAGAGCGGGCGGGGCCGGATCGCGGACCGGGGAGGTTTCCGGCGCTGGCGGTGGGTGGGTGGCCGTTGGAAGGTGGGTTGGCTCACTGGTCCAGGCTGCGTCGCCCGTGGCGGTCGGACGGCCCGTCCGTCGCCCCGCCTGCACCGTCCACCTCTGCGCCCCTTGCTCACTGATCGGCCGCGCTCCCTGCACCGCGGGCTCCGGCGGCCCCGGCTGGGCGCGCAGCGCTGCGGGACGGCCGCGATCTCTCGCCTGCTGGCCAGCCACCGGCGGTTGAAGGCCTGTCTCGGTCACTGTTGCAGCGGGGCTCGCAGGAGGTGCTCCGGCCGGGGGACGCGGCCACTCGCCCGTGAGCTCGGAGTCCTGCCCGCCGAGACCGTGTGCGATGGGATGGACCAGGTGGTCCCTCGCCGCTTCGCTTACGACGCCCTTGGCCGGGTCGCCTGCTGTCCCGCGCTGCCGTTCGCCGCCGGCCTGCGCCGGCCGGGCCGGCGCACGGCCGGGCCGGCCGCTTCCCGCCCCGAGGGACCCGCCGGTCGCCTCACGCCATCTGGCGCCTTGCGCCTTCGAGAGGGGGGGCTCAGTGGTGCCAGGAATGACGAGCGTCGGCCCTTGTGGCGCCGAGCGCGGGCCGGGGGCCGCTGGCGCCTGCGCTGGACGGGCGGTTCCCGCGACCGCCGCTCGGTCATCGGCGGCCGATTCGTCATCAACGGCCGCCGGCCCGTCCGCTTGCGGCGGCGCGACGGCACTCCCCGCGGGTTCTCGGAACCCCGCGGACGTCGCCGGCGGCGCGCCGGCCGGCGGGCCTGCGTCCACAGGGGCGGCCGGCAGGTCCAGGAATTGGTCGGCCGCAAAATTGCGCCCGCCCGCTGGCGCGGCGAGCAGCTCATCAGGCAGGTAGAGCTCGCCGCTGAATTGTGACCGCGCGTAGGCAAAGCCGATCGGCGCCGGCGGCAAGGCGAAGCTGACCTTCACGCTGGTGTCCTCAGGCTGGCCCAGCAGCCCTCGCACACGGCCACGGTATCGAAATGGCCGCGCACCGTCGGCCAGCACGCCACGCAGGTAACCGTCACGCGCCATTGTTCAGGTTCTCGATCTCATCGGCGAGCACTTCCATGTATCTGCGCCGCTTGTCGCGCGTCATCGCCATAATCTCGTGCTCGCTCCAGTGGTAGTGATAGGCCAGGTAGTGCACCTCGCGGTACAGCAGGTCGCCGTCGGTGCGCAATTCGCCGAAGAAGAAGCGCTGGGGGTCGAACGGCGCCACGAACAGCCGGCCGCACTCCGCGCAGGTGGCCTCCATCGCCAGTTCCACTCTCGGCGCCAGCCGCTCCATCTGCTCTTCGATCTCGGCTCGCGCTCGCGGCGAGAGGGCGGTCACCTGCTCTTCATTCGGCGGGGCGAGCGGACCGATGCGCTGGATGCAGCGCACCAGCAGCAGCGCCAGAGCCTGCGCCTCGTTTTGCGCCAACCAGGGCGATATCTCCTCCTGGTCAGCCCCGTTCGGCAGGCGGAAGCTGATCTCGCGGGCGGCATTCGCGCCATCGCCGGCGGCCGCCTCGGACAGCGTCATGGTGTACAGCGGCCCCTTGTCTGTCGACTCCTGCACCGGCACCTCGTCGATGGAGAAGCTGACCGACACCCGCTCACCGCAATCGGGCCAGGGGCAGACAAGACTGGCCCGGACCTGGCTCCCGAACGTCGCCTGACGCAATTTGAGCAGCAGGTAGTGCCGGTCGGCCACCAGGAGCTGCCGGACCACGTCATCCGAGACCGGGCTGATGCTGCCCAGTCTCTGGAGGCAGCGGCTGAGCACCGTGGTCACCAGCGAGGCCGTCTCCGGCCGGTGCGCCTGGGCCAGCAGCTCCTCTTCGCGCCCGGTCAGCACGGTCAGCTCGAAGTCACGCTGGAGCAGGCCGGTCGTGTCCCAGTACCCGCCCGGCAGCACGCCCACGAGCGCTCCGTCGCCCAGCCCGTTCATGTCTCCCTGGGCTCGGTGACCGAGGTGTCCCGCACCCAGCCCTCGTTCTCCAGCTTGATCGTGGTGATCATCACCGCGTTGCCACTTGCATCCAGTTGCGGCAGGGCCTGGTACTCGGAGACCCAGCAGCGGAAGACGTTGTACGCCAGCACCTTCTGGCCTTGAAGGTTGTAGACCTCGATGCTGATGTCCTTGCGAAAGGTCGCCAGCGACATCGCGGCATCGCCCTGGAAGTTGTTGACCTTGTTGGCCCAGTCCTCGAAGGCAGTGTCGTGCGTGACACCCGCCTCCAGCGTGATCGGGTCATACTTGGTCTTTCCGGGGATCTGATGCGGCCCGCTGGCGTCGCCGCCCTCATACCAGGGTGTGACCTCGGTGGTCCGCTTGAGGGCGCTGCACTTGTTCAGGCCGGCGACGTACTGACCATCCCACTTAATCCTGAACCTGAAGCCAAGGTAGGGGTCGAACCGGGTGCTGTTGACGGTGAACTTGGCCATGGACCCTCCTCCTTGCGGTGCATGTCACCGTCACGCGGAAGCCTGCCCTGCCTTCTGGCTGATCTTGACGACGACGAATTCCGCAGGCTTCAAGGGGGCAAAGCCCACCAGGATATTGACCACCCCCAGATCGATATCGGCCTGCGTCGTGGTCTCCGCGTCGCACTTGACGAAGAACGCCTGCGACGGGGTGGAGCCCTGGAAGGCCCCCTGCCGGAAGAGGGTCATCATGAACGAGCCGATATTGAGGCGGAGCTGGGACCAGAGCGACTCGTCGTTCGGCTCGAAGACCGCCCACTGGATGCCATAGTAGATGCTCACACGCAGCATGATGGCCGTGCGGCGCACCGGCACGTACTTCCACTCTGGATCGGACGAAATGGTGCGGGCACCAAACGCCACGATGCCGGCGGCAGGGAAGCGGCGAATGACGTCCACGCCCACGGGGTTCAAGTTGCCCTGCTGGACATCGCTCAGCTCGACGGCGAGACCCACCACGCCGTTCAGGCTGGCCTCTGTGCCGGCCGGCGCCTTCCAGACGCCGCGGGAGGCGTCGATGCGCGCGTAGAGCCCGGCGATGTAGCCGGAAGGAGGCAGCAGGATCGGCTCCCGGGACTGGCCGGTCGGATCCAGGGCCTTGACCCAGGGAAAGTACAGCGCTCCGTAGGAGTTGGCGGTGGTGAGCTTATTGCGAAAGCTGCCGGCGTCAGCGGCGGTGTCGTCGTGGGAGGCCATCTCGCCCAGGTAGAAGATGTCCTGGAGGGGCCGGTTGGCGCAGTAGGCCATGCCCAGATCCATCATGGTGGTCGTGCCCTCGCCAGGCACCGCCAGCAGGCTGAAGTCGGTCACATTGTCCAGACGGGAGAAGGCGCCGCTGAACGTCGTCTCGGACACGGCAGCTGTGCCGTCCGAGCCCGGCGTGGCCGCCGCCACCGGCGCGGCCACCGCGGCGTCGCCGATCTGCACCACGTCGGCCTTGACGGGACGACGCACGGCCAGGCCGTCCTCCGACTGGCCGCCGTTGCCGGGTCCCAGCTTGAGCTGGGCCGTGGCGTCGTTGGTGGCGGCAGGCTGGACGCGCACGGACGAGGTGGGGCTGGTGGTGCCGGACTGCAGGACCAGGCGCGACTGCCCGTTCACGGTGTCAACGGTGCAGGCGAAGCCCGTGAAGGCCGCATCGGCGGTGGAGGTCTTCTTCTTGGTTAGGCCCTGCACGGCAGTCGTGATCGCTGTAGCCACGTCCCCCAAGTTCGTCGACGCGCCCGCCGCAGCCGGCAGCGTCACCACCTGGAAGCCGTCGCCGTCCACGTTGACCTGAAGGCTGAGCTTGGTGTCAAGCGGCAGGGTGGGCTCGAAGCCGCCCCGGTGCACGCCATGCTGCAGGCTCGTGTTGGCGGCCGGCACGCTGGCGTCGATCAGGGTGGAGGACTGCTTGAGCACGTCGACGACGTAATTGGGCGCGCTGGGGTCCATGCCCAGGTTGTCGAAGACCTCCGCAGGCGCGATGTCGCGGAAGTTCGGCGGTATCACGGCGGGGTCGGTCTGCCGCCGCACGCTGATCCTGAACTGGTTGCCCGGGTCGAGCGAGCTGTCGTCGATCTGCAGGTACAGATAGTTGCCCCAGCCGCCCTTGTTCTTGGCCGAGATCGTCAGGCCGTTCACCGGCGTTTCGGCACGGTTCTGCACCGTCACGCTGGCGACCGCGGCGTCCGTGCGCGTCACGCGCACGATGTAGCACTGGCGTCCTCCGTTGTTGAAGTACTGGAAGACGCTGTTGGGCAGGTAGCTGTCGGCGATGAAGCTCCCAAAGTAGCGTTGGAATTCGGTCCAGCTCGTGACCCGTGTGGCATCCTCTGGTCCCATCTCGGCCAGGCCGACGAACGCCGCTGTGGAGGTGCTGGCGATCTCGAGCGGCCGCACGCCGCTCGGAATCTCCTCGACATAGACACCCGGATAGCTCAGTGTCGGCATGCCTCTCCTTCCTCGCGGGTTGAGCGCTGCTGTCTATCCGGCTGACCCGGCTCTCCTACGGGAACGCGGGCGCGACTCTCCTTCGCCTTCTGTTGTGGACATGTCCTTGTCGGTCTTCGCGGGCATGTTGGCATCCTTCTCGGCGCGCTTGGCCGTCGCCTTGGACGCCGTCTCGATCTCGATTGCGCCCTGCGCCTGCAGCTTGTCCACCTTGGCATTGTTCTTGATCTCCACGTCAGGGAGCTCCGCCGAAGTCTCTCCTGGGGAGAGCCGTAGGGTCGCTCCGGTGGTGAGTGGCACGACGATGGGACGTGAGATCAGCAGGCTCTTGATCTTGACAGGCATCCTGACGCTCCTTTTCCCCCTTGCGCGGCCTCCGCCAGACGGTCAACCGCTCGGCGCTGTGGCCGCATGCTGGCTCTGGCTACTGCACGAGCCACTCGCGCTGGTACTGGCGATTCAAGCTGCACGTGCTGGCCGCCCCCGACGGCATGCCGATCACCTGGTGCCTTGCCACCCCCAAACCGGGCGAACGCGAGGTTGCGCGGGACAGCCACGGGCCCCCTCTCGCTACGCCGCCCACGTCGGATGGCGCCGACATGACGCGTAATCGTACCGTTGTCCCTTGGTCTGCTGGAAGCCCCAGTATGTCGGCGCAAGGCCGCTCCGGCTCGACCGCCAGGAGATCCAGCAGCACCTGGCGCTCGTACAGTGCGGTGGCGAGGGTCCAGGTCGGCGTCCACCGGGCCTTCAGGCTCGACGTTGGGTAGCAGCGCCGATCATGGATCCCCTCCGCTCATCTCCGCACCCTTGGAATTGCTCGTCTAGTCCTTCCGGGCACTTTCTGGGAGCATTACGGCCAGTGGTCCAGGTTCGGGGGATGAGCTGATGTATGTGCACCGGCACGAGCAGCAGCCCCAGAGCCGAGGTGGGCGGGTGCCGAGTCGGCTCCGCCGGCCTGCCACCGAACCAGCGACGATCGGCAATGCGGCGCTCGCCCGATTGCCACAGCGGGTTCCCTGGCCAACGGGCGTGGCGACCCAGGATCGGGATCGGGGGGCTGGCCTGCTCGATGCCGACCTTGATGCCGGGATCCGGGCCGATACCGACGGCGGGACTCCCTTGGCCTGGTCCGCCCGGACTCGTATGGAGGAGCGACTGGGGCTGGACCTTGCAGCCGTCCGCGTGCATACCGGCACGCAGGCGGACGCGCTGACGCAGTCACTCCAGGCGCGTGCTTTCACCACCGGTAGGGATATTTTCTTCAGCGCCGGAAGCCACCGACCGGACAGCCCGGCAGGGCAGGAGCTTATCGCCCACGAGCTTGTCCATGTCGTGCAGCAGGCCGCTGGCGAGGGCGGTACCGAGTCGCGGGTCAGCCACCCCGAAGAGCCGGCGGAGATAGAGGCGCGGGAGATGGCGCGATCGGTGATGGCCAGGAGGGCCGCTCCGCCCGTCGATACGCCGCTCCTGCGCATGCTGCAGCGCTCGGCTGGCAACCAGGCTGTCGCGCGCCTGCTGCGCCAGGACCGCGGACCGATCTATCGGGATACAGGCGTTGCAGCGTCCACGCCAAGTCTCGAGCAGGAGTACCGGCTGGCGCTGCGAGGCGCCAATCAGACCGGCGACTGGCGGGACGCAGCCGAGAAGCTCAACGGATTCAACCGGACTGACCTCCTGAGCCGGCTCTCCGAGCTCAGCGACGAGCAGGTCGCGTACCTCCACCTCGGCGCGATCGGCAATCCGCGGGTCGGCCCACAGTCTCAGGTCGCCTTGTTGACGATGCCCGGCGCACCCCGCACGTCGACCGAGGCGCCGGGTATTACGCCCGCGCCCGCCACGCAGGCAGCGGTAGCCCAGGCCCTGGGGCGGACCGTGGCGGGCAGGCTCGTGTCGGACATGAGCGCCACCGAGAGGCTGGTGGAGGCGTTTCATCGCGCCGATATCGGCGAGGCGCTCCGCGAGAAGATCCTGAGCGTCATCAAGCCCGAGGCGCTGGTCTTGGCGATCATCTCATTCGTGGCGCTCTTCATCGCATCGCAGTTCACTCCGGTTGGCTGGGCTGCCGACCTGGCGTTGGCGCTCACCACGGTTTTCGTGGGCAATGCCCTGCTGACGGCTGCCCATCACCTGATCAACTTTGCCGCCGCCCGCCACGCAACCACCACCGAGCAACTCGACCGGGCGGGCGAGGAGTTCGCTCGGGCGGTCGCGGAGATCGGGGTTGACGCGGTCCTGTTGCTGGTGACGCACAAGATGGCTAGCGGAGCGCGAGGTGGCCCCCCGTCTGAGGGGCCACCGTCGGGCGGTGTCGTCATGGTCACCAAGGGGGGCGAGCTTGCCCTGGTCGCGGCGAAGACCATTCCCGTCGAGATCGCCGCTCAGCTTGGGGTCGGGGCTGGAGTGACGGTCATGACGATGGCCGGGCGGCCTGGAGGATCTGGGACCCGTACCCGGGACTTCGAACCACCCGTCCGGGACCACTACGGCAAGCTCGGCGGGGAGACCCCCAAGAACGGTGCCGAGCGCAAACTCGCCATCGAGAGCTGGACCCACGACGAGCTGGAGACAACGGTCCGGGAGCTGGAGGGGAGTATCACCGCGCGCCAGGCCGAGCAGGCGGCGCTCGGCGAAACATCAGTCAGCCCCACGGGCCAGCCGAGAGGCGCCCCGCACCGAGTCCGGCTCGACGAAGAGATTGAGCTGCTACGCGCGATCCGGAAGAAGCTGAGCGGATCCTAAAGCACCCGCGTACCCCGTAGGGTTCAGAAATCTGGCCGGTGCGCTGAGCAGCGATGACGCGGTCAAGGGATAATTCGCCGATGGCTCTGTCCTTCCTCATGACGCGCCGCCTCGTCGGCATGCTGCTTGGAACCTGATCTGGGGTCGACGTCACCTTGAACGTGTTCTCGACGGGTACGTGCGGCACTGCAACGATGAGCGGCCCCGCCGAAGCCTTGTCGTGGGCCGCCGAGTGCGATCGATAGGGATCCGGAGCGCGCGTTGTCACAGTGGCCGCAACGGCGGTCCGACGCCGGGACTGTCTCGGCGGTCTCGTTCATGACGTCGGGATTTCTGAACCCTACGGGGCTGCCATTGACCGGGGATTTCGACTCAGGCAAGAAACACCGTCCTCACGCCAGGGGCCTGCCAGCGACCTCTGATCAGCAGGAACACGCGAGAAACAGATCAGGGACGCCTTGACGATGGCTGCTGCTGTTCCCGATCTATCTCTGATCTGTTCCTGCGCGCTCGGCAGGATTTCGAACCCGCGCACCTGTGACCGCGACCTTTCTCCGGCACGGAACACTACAGCGCCACCGGGGTGTGGTGAACTCCGGGTAGGCGCAGTGGTTCAGTCGGCCATCGACTCGACCCCCTATGTTGCCCGCGACATAGGTGCGGAACTCCGGCCGGACGGTGGGCGGATTTCGCTCCACTTTCGCTCCACCCGACGCCAGGCCGCGCGGGATGGGGCGGAACCGGCGGGGACGCCAGGTGACGGCGCAAGCTGTCGGCAGGCCGTTTGTGCACGTCAGGAGCGATGGTCGGGGCCAGGTGGGGATGGGAGGGGACCAGCGAGGTGACGGTAAGGGCGATCATTGGCCTCCGTTCGCCCGGGCGGCCGGGCCACCCTGCCCGGGAGGGCCGTTGGGCGATGGCGGGGTGCCGGGGCGGGCGGTAGGCTCCGCCCGAGGCTGCGGGTGTGGGCCGGCGCCGCCTAGTGCTACGTTCCTCAAAAGCGATACACATGCCCTGCCTCGGATCGTTGCTGGTCAGAGCACTATTGGCCAGGCCGTGAGGGCAGCAGAGCCCATCTTTCTGCACCGGATTTGACGAACGTAGCACTACCGCTGCTTTGTTGGAATCGGGAAAGCGCAGGTCAGGGCCTCGTCGGTCCGTGGTGGAGGCAGAGCATTTGCGCAGGTGGAGGCGAGGGAAGTGCATATCAGTGCCCCTGCCTCAACAAACCACCGCTACAGAGGATCGCCCGTTCCGGTGACAGTCTCAGTTGTCGGCCGGGATCCCCACGTTGTCGTCGCCGAACCCGCTGATGGGGATCGCCTTCGGACCGCCCGTCGGCGTCCAGTGGATCTCGCCGCCTTGGAAGCGGCTGAGCCGCCCACCGGGCATGTTCATCTCGTCGCTCACCGGATAGTGCAGCTTCGAGCGCTCGAACCCCATGCTCGCCCAGAGGTCGCGGATCGCGCCGTGTACCTCGAATGCGCCCGTCTGCGGCGTCCAGTAGATCGAGCCGTGCTCGAAGTGGTTAAACCGCCCCCGCCCGTCAGGCGTGCCCGTCTCGTCCGTGGCCGCCGGGGAGCAGGTCGGCGTCGACGTTGGTGAGCTCTTGCCGGAACCGCACGGTGCCGGCCTCGAGGCCTAGGTCGGACCATTCCAGGCCGCACAGCTCGCTGTTGCGGGCGCCGGTGGCGGCGGCCAGCACGGTCCAGGCCCCAAGCCACGGCTTGGAGTCCTGAGCGGCGGCGTCCAGCAGCAGGTCGACCTGCTGGGGGACCAGCGCCGCGATGTCCTTGTCGGGCACGGGTGGTGGCGTGGCGTGCTTGGCGGGGTTGTGCGGGAGGACCTGCCAGGTGACCGCCTGCTCCAGGGCCCGGTGCAGGCAGCTGTGCACGGCCAGGATGTGCTGGGGGTCCAGCCCGCCCGGCTTGCCGTCCTTGCGGCCGCCCATGCCGAGCTGGTCGTAGACGCCCTGTACTTGGAGCGGCTGCAGGGTGGTGAGGAGTTGGGCGCCGATGTAGGGGCGCACGGGGTGGGCGAGCAGGCTGCGGTAGCGGGCGACCGTGCGAGCGCGGCGGACGGTCTGGATGTGGGCCAGCCAGCGGTCCAGGTACTGGTTGAGGGTGAGTTGACCCAGACTGCCCGGACGCCCCCGACGTCGGGGAGCGCGTGGCGGTGTGGCCGCTGGCCTCCTGTGGCCGACGCTACCCATGCCGGATCGGCCGGCCCAACGTTTGCGGCGTTCGAGCCCGTGGGTGTCCACGTCGACGGCGGGCTCAGGAGTGGCTTGCGCTGCCAGGGCGAGCAGGTCTGCCCGGTCGCCGGTGAGCTGGAAGCAACGCAGCGGTTCTGGTCGAGCCGAAGTCTATCGCCGTCCACGCGATGCGGCGCGCCGGGGCCACAGAAGACGAGCGGGCGTCCGGCGATGTTGCGCGCGAACCGCAACCCTCGAGGATGCTGCCGTGCTCATCTCCATTGCGGAAGTGTTGTACTTGGGGCCGAAGAGGTCGATATAGTGGTCGCGCCCGATATCTACCACAAACGTCTCGGTTCGTATGAGCGGCGTGGTGGGGTCGGCAGGAGTGCGGGGGGCGGACGTGAGCGGCATCTTTGACTGGGTGCGCGGAGCGACGGTGGTGATCACCGGTGAGGACGCGCACGGCAACCGCGAGCCGATCGGATCCGGCTTCTTCGTCGCCCTAGGATGGGTGCTCAGCTGCGCGCACGTCGTCGCGCCCGCGCGGAAGCCGCGAGTCAGTTGGCGGGACCGCGACCTCGAGCCCAGCAAGATCCTCTGCGACCCGGACGCGATCGGGGAGGACGGCCGCTTCGCGTTCCCGGACACGGCCGTCCTTCAGGTGCCGATCCCGAACCCCGAACCACCCTGTGTGCCCGTCAGTCCGGATCCGCCAGTGCCCACGCATCGCGTATGGACGCGCGGCATCAGCGCGATTCGTACAGGGCGCTTGGAGCCCTTCGCGTCAGTGCTCGAGGTGGTCGACGCAGGGCCGGGCGATGTCCCCGGCTTCCTCCGCCTACAGGGCGGCCAACTCGGGCTAGGGATGAGCGGCGGCCCGGTGCTTGACCTCGAGACCTTCGAGGTCTGCGGGATCACGAAGGCGATCCAGGAGGAGCAGACACTCCTCGGAGGTTGGGCGATCCCGATCGGTGACGCGCTGGCCGTCGCGCCACCGTGTGTCGCCACGGAGAACGCCAGGTACCACAAGGACACCCTGCGGGCGCTGCGCGCCGGCCAGTTGATGTTCGGACGACTGCCCGGCAAGGTCCTGCGCCTGTTCGAGGACCATCCCGGCGCCGCCAGACTGCTGGCCGACAACCTGCCCTCGCTCGGCTTTACCCGGCCCCAAACGGTCACGGACGACCAGATGCCCGAGTGGGCCGTTCGGCGGCTGTTCGACCTGGACCTCGACCGGCTCATCCACGCGGTCCTGCTGCTGAAGGACAACCTAGGCGTCGAGACCGCGGAGGCCGTCTTCGACCATGTCGCGTGCTGCCTGCCGGTGGACGACGGGCCGGCATGGTGGGTCGCGGGTGAGGCGGCCGAGGACCTGCGGCGCGAGGCCCAAGAGGAGAACCCGCGCATCGGGGTGTGCACCGACGAGCGTCTGACGGTCGAGGTGCTGATGCGGCGGGCCTTCCAGGACCAGCCCTGGCGCGTGCTGCCGGTCGGGGGGCCATCCTCCGCCCAGGCTGGAGACGCCAACTTGCCACCCGAACTCCTCGACGACATCCGGGCCGAGATCCGACGTCTGGGTGGTGCGACCGAGCAGGACTGGGCGACCCGCGAGCAGCGTCGCGAGAAGGCCACGAGCCGGCTGCGGCTCATGAACCTGTTCTTTGGGCTCCGGATCGACGCCAAGCCGGACGCCGCGCAGCTCAGGGATCTGGCAGCACTGTTCCCCGGCCTGCTCTTTCTGATCTCTCGCCGCATGCTCACCCTGCCCGAGGGCGTCGACGACGTGCTGCTCGACCTCGTCCCGCCGATCGACCCTGACAGCGAGTGGTCCGGCGTGTCGGGGCGGAACCTGCTGATCGAGAACTTGGGTAGGGCGGGCTGAACACCCGCCGAGGAGGGGGATCATGACCACCAACGCCGAAGCCGGCTACCGTCCGCTGTTCGACCCGGACGCCGACGCAGCCAGTCAACCGTTCGATCCGGACAGGGCATACCGCCTGGGCGACCGCAGCACCGCCGAGTCCCTGCCCTACGTCTACGACCCCCAGATCACGCTCGCCGTCAACGTGGCCCTCACGGCGGGTCGTCCGCTGCTGGTCCGGGGCCACCCCGGCACCGGCAAGAGTTCCCTGGCTCGAAGCCTCGCGGAACGACTGGGCTGGCGTTTCTACGCGATCACCGTCTCCTCTCGCACCTCAGCCCGCGACCTCATGTGGTCGTTCGATACCGTGGCTCGCCTGGCGGACGCGCAGGCGCTGCCACAGGGCAGCGAGCTGCCACCACGCGAGCGGTACGTCGTGCCCGGCGTGCTGTGGTGGGGGTTCGACCCGAAGTCGGCGTCGTGGCGCGGGCTTGACCGGAGCAGCGCGGCCGCCAAGGGCCAGCGCTTCGTGCGGGCGGCCGATCCGACGCCGCTGAATCCTAAGGCGCAGCGGGCGGTCGTCCTCATCGACGAGATCGATAAGGCGGACCCGGACGTCCCTAACGACCTCTTGGTGCCGCTCGGTAGCTACGAGTTCCGCGTCGAGGATGGCCCGCGCGTCGTCGCCGCGCACCCGCCGCTCATCGTCGTCACGACCAACGAGGAGCGGGAGCTTCCCCGCGCGTTCCTCCGTAGGTGCGTGATTTTGGCTCTCTCCGCGCCGGACCCCCCGCGCCTGCGGCAGATCGCCACGGCACACTTCCCGTACCTCGACGCGGGCCTCCTGGACGGCGTGCAGGCGGCATATCAGCAGATCAGGGCCGAACGGATCGACGCCAACGAGCCACCGCCGAGCATCGCCGAGTTCCTCGACGCGCTGGCGTCGTGCAGTGGCTTGCAGATCACCCCGTCCGACCCGCAGTGGGACACGCAGTGGAAGGACATGGCAACGCTCCTGCTGGCCAAGGTGACGGCCATCCCCCCGGAAGAGCCGTGACCGGGTCGGAGCCCACGCGACGGCCGCCGGCGGTGTGGCTGGGCGACGCCGTGCGAGCCTCCACCCGCCTGCAGGCCAACCCCATCGTGGCCGAGCAGGTGCTGGCACTGCTCGAGCTCCGAGCACCAGCCCTGGAGGCGCCGCAACCCTCCACCGACAGCGGCCCCGCGTCGCCACCAATCGAGCCGCCACCAATGCCCAGCCAGCCCGCCGCCGCCCCGGTCCCCACCGTCCGCCAGGTCGTCCTCGGGCAGCCACCCGCCGAGCTGGAGGCCCCGGACGCTCCGGTGGTCGAGCACGTCGCGCCCGATGCGGCACGTGCCTCCGCCGCCCCCCGCCACCTGCCCGCCATCGAAGACGTGCTGCCGGTGCCGGCCGCCAGCCCACCATCGGGGTCGGATCCGCTGCTGCCACCGGCCCAGCAGCGGGCGATCCTTTCCGCGCTTTGCCGCAGCCCAGCCGCCACCGGCGACATCGACGTCGACGAACTCGTGGAGCGAATCGCCCGACGCGAGCCTGTGCGGAGCCTGCCGCTCACGTCGGTCCCGACCACGCGTCGAGGTGTGCAGGTGCTGGTGGACTTCGGTGAGGGGATGCGGCCGTTCATCCGCGACCAGGAGGAGGTGGTCGGGGCACTGGAGCGACTGGCCGGCCCTGACGGCTTCGAGGTCCTGCGCTTCTCCGGCACTCCCCTGGACGAGCCGGGTGCCGGCCCGGGCCCGATCTGGACCTGGCGCCCCTATCGCCCACCGCTCGCCGCGCAGCCCGTGGTCGTGCTCTCGGACCTCGGCGCGGGCGTCGAGCCGCTGTTGCGCCGGGCGGTCCAGCACCTGTGGTCGGTCTTCGCGGCCACGCTCCGCGCCGCCGGGAACCAGGTGGTGGCGCTCGCTCCGGTACCGGCCGAGCGGCTGCCGGCCGAGCTGCGAGCGGCACTGCCGGTCCTCACCTGGGATCGCACCACTCGGGTCGCCGACGCGGTCGTGGCGGTCGGGCGGCACGTCGGCCGGCTCCGGAGGGCGTCGTGGTGACGGCCCCGGCGTCGTCGATGCTGGTCCAGACGTCGCTGGACCGGAGCGCGTCGGCCCGCCGCCGGATCGAGGCACTGCGGGTCGTGAACCCGGCGGCCGCCGACCTGGCCACGCTGCTGTCCACCGCGGTGCGGATCGAGCCCGCCCTGGTCCGTCGAGTCCGTCTGCTGATCGAGGCGGACGTGGGCGCTGAGCTCGACCTGTGGTCCAGCGAGATCCTCGCGTCCGCGTCGCCACTGGCGATCTCCTTCGACCCCGCCTGCGCGGAACAGCTGCGCTCCGATCTCGCAGGGCCCGCCTACGACCTGCTGCGTGACCGCGTCGGGGACCTCATCGCCGCCAGCCACGCCAAGCTGCACTGGTCCCTGCGGCTCGAGGAGCGGATCAACCAGCTGATGGTCAGTGACGACCCGGCCAAGACCCGTGAGGCCGAGCAGTTGCTCTACGCCGCGATTGGCGAGCTGCGCGCCCACGTCAACGATCCGTCCGCCGACCCCGTACCAATCGCTCGCTGGCTCCTCGCCGCCCTCGGCCGGATCCCGCGCGCGCTCGCCGCCACCGAGGCGGGGGCCGTCGCAGAGCTGTGCGCCGGCGCCCAACTCGACCGACGCTTCGATCCACAGGGGGGGCGGTCCGCCACGGTCGAGGCCTGGATGCCGTGGCTGCTGGCCACCGCGCGCGTCGAGATGCGCACCGTGCCGGTCCGGTTCCCCCGCGGATACCTGCTGGTCAACCAGGCCGGGCCGGGCGAGGTGACCCTCGTCGTCCCGGGCACCGACCCCATGACCCTGGAGGTCACCTGGCACAACGGCACCCAGGCCCAGCACGAGCGACTGCTCTTCCGCATCGGGGAGCAGGTGAGCCTCCGGATCCCGGTCGACGAGGTGACCCTGGAGACGCTCGCCGGCGAGCGGTGGCGGCTGGTGCGGCCGACCCACGGTGACCGCAGCGGAGCCCTCGTCAGGGGCCTCGACTTCTCCGCCGTCCGGGCCCGACTGCGCCCCTGCCTTGACCGGGTCCGCCTGCTCGACGCCGTCGTCGACGCGGTCGCACGCCAGCCGTCGTCAGTCGTGGTGCTCACCGGGCCCGCCGGCCTCGGCAAGAGCGTGCTGCTCGGCGCCGCGCTCGACCGGCTGGAGGACCAGGGATACCTGGTCGTGCAGCACTTCTACGGCGTCCAGGCCACCTGGGATGCCCCCGAAACCGTCACCGCCTCACTGCAGGCCAAGCTGCGAGCCGCGCTCGGCCCGGCGATGGACGCCGCCGCCGAACCGACGCCGGAGACGCCGTCCACGTTGTCGCCCGGCGCGGTGACGGCGACCGGCCCGGGCGGGTCCGACCGCCCCGGGTCACGCGGTCGCCGCGCACTGATCATCGCCAACAGCCATTACGAGGATCCGGGACTGACCTCGCTGAGCTCACCGGAGCTCGACGCGCAAGCGCTGGCCGGCGTGCTCGGCAATCCGGCGGTCGGGGACTTCGACGCGGAGTTGCTGGTGAACGCCACCGCATCCGACATGCGCGCCCGCGTCGAGGAATTCCTCGCCAGCGGCCGGCGCGACGAACTCCTGCTCCTGTACTTCTCCGGCCACGCGATCGTCGACACCAAGGGACAGCCCTACCTTGCTGCGGTGGACACGAGGACCCCGTCTTCAAGCGCCACGGCATTGCCGACGCGGTTCGTCCAGCAGGCGATGACCCACTCCCGGTCAGCCAGGATCGTCCTCATCCTCGACTGCGACACCGGTGCAGAAGCCGCTGCCGACGCGATGGCTCGTAAGGACGCGATCGTAGAGCCGGAGAAGTTCCGCGCCGGGCAACAGGTCACCGTGCTGTCCGCGTCGAACGCGATCGAGGACGTCGTCGAGAGGCCGTCCTCGTTCGCTGAGGGGCCGTCCCCGTTCACTCGCCTCCTCGTCGAAGGCTTGGACAGCGGTCAGGCGGACCTCGACGGCGACGGCGCGATCTCGGTCGAGGAGCTGTATGAGTACACCCGGCGACGATGGGGCGAGCTGGCCGGTGAGCCCCGTATGCCCGTCCTGTCGATGTCGGCCTCCGGCGTCCAGGGCTCGGTCCTTCTCGCGCGTCGCACGGACGACGAGCGTATCGCGGGACGACCGCACCAGGAGCGGGCCGCACCGTCCCGCGTGCTGCCGGCCGCGACCTTGAGTGCGGCGGCACGGGCGGCGCGGGCTGCCCGGCTGCGTGGCATCGTGATCGCGCTGGACGGGCTGCCCGGCTCGTCCGCCGAAGCGGTCGACCGGTTCCTGCGGGAGCAGGCACCCATCGCGGGCCCCCTGCCGGCGGACGTCAGCGTCCTGCTTTCGACGAGGAACGGCCAGGGGATGCGCTACGGGGAGGCGTTCGGCGCGGACGCCGTCGTCGTCGAGATCACCGTCGACGACCCGTCCACTGAGCAGGTCTGCCGCGAGCTGCTCGACTGGAAGAGCGACGAGCTGGCGCTGGCGTTTGGGCGGCCGGGGGACCCCACGGAGCTCATCCGTCTGAGCGGTGGGGTGCCCGGGCGGCTCAACACGGTCATCGAATGGCTCCTTGACCAGCCAGTGGGCACCGCCCGGCTGGCCGACCTGCCGCCGACGTTGTCGGCGGCGGCGGACGAGGTGTGGAACGCGCTGCAGGCACAGGGACGACTTCAGGAACTGGGTAGCATCGCGGTAGCCCGCCCCGGGTTCACGATGGCCGACCTGACGGCCACGCTCGAGGCTTCCGCCGCCCGGGACCTCGGCACGACTGCCCGTCTGGTTGAAGACTTGGCCGACCTGCGGCTGGTACGCCTCGACGGACCGGCGGTGGAGCCCCACACTGTCGTCGCGGTCAGCCATCCGAGCGTGGCCGCGGCCTACACCGAGCGGTTCGGCATCGAGACGACCGCCGCACACGGCCGGCACGTCCGTGCCTTCCCGTACGACGATCCGAGCTCGGCCGGCCCGTATCAGATCGCCAACGCCGCGTACCACCACGTCCGCTACGGCGAACCCGAGTGGGCTAGACGGCTGGCCGAGTGCGGCAGCTATCTCGACCTCCGTCAGCGGTCGGCCGGGGTCGATGCCCTCGCCGCCGATCTCGCCGAACTGGCCGCTCTCACCGCCGGCTACCCCGACGGGAACACGGTCAAGCTAGTCCAGCGCGCGGTGGTCGCGTCCCTAGCAGCCACAAGGGCAGAGCCGGACCGCTTCGTCGACCTTGTCGACAATGCGCTGCGCGCGCTTGGCGCCACCGACATCGCGGAGGCCGTCTTCCGGAACTGGTGGCGGCCGGCCCTACGGGTGCAAGCCGTGCACCTGGTGGACCCGGCCGAGCTAATGTGGCGCTACGATGTGCCCGTGACAGCTGCGGCGCGGTGGTCCGCCTACCAAATCGCGAGCGTGTCCGCGGACGGCGTCCGGCTGCACGCGGGAGCCAGCGCCGGGCCGCTTGAGCCCGGCCCGTACCTGCCGCAGCCCGCGCTGGCGGTCCGCTGGGGTGACCGGCTCGCGGTGACGAGCGGGGGATCGGTCGCCCTCACCCGCCCCGAGGCGCCGCCGGCGCCGCCGGAACACCTAGTGACCGGTGCGGAGGTGACCAGCCTGCTGGCCGACGGCGGCGCACTCTTCGCCGGGCTACGGGACGGCACGGTGATCGCCTTCAGCAGCGGTACGGGCGGCAACGTGGAGAGGCGCACGCTCGTCGGTCACGCCGCAGCCGTCACCGCGCTGGCCCGGTCCTCCTCCGGCGGCCTGCTCAGCGCCAGCGAGGACGGGACGGTCCGCGTCTGGGATCCGCCCAAGGGCAATCTGCTACGCGTCTATCGAGGCCATAAGGCCGGGGTGGTCGCGCTTGCGGTGCTGGACTCAGGCGCGGTGGTCAGCGGAGACGACAAGGGCCGGTTGCGCTGGTGGAACCCCGAGACGGGCGCGGACGTCGGTGTGCTGGGCGGGCACGCCGCGCGCGTCACGGCCATCTGCGCCCTGCCGGGGACGACCGCGGTGACGGCCGGGCTGGACGGCGCCCTGTGGCGCTGGGACCTGGCCGTGCCGGGACGGCCGGTCGACCGCCTGTTGCAGCCGCCCGGGCCCGCATTGCTGAAGCTGGCGGTCACTCCTCCCGATGTCGGCGGCGCAGCCGCGGTGGTCGGTTGGACCGGGGACGGTGCGCTCACCTGGTGGTACCCGACCGATGGGACCGTGCTGCAGACGATCCGCCCGGATGCGTTCGCCGAGTCCGTCCACGACCTGCTCGTCCACGAGAGTACGGTCGTCGTGGCCCACGCCGCGGGGCTGATGGCCTATCCGGCGCCGCTGCCGCGACCGACGATCGGGGCGCCACCGACGACCGGAACGCCGCCACCGCCCGGAACGCAGCCGACGACCGGGTCAGACCCCGTGGCGCCCGGTCACGCCTACCTCGACGCCCTGGCGCACGCTCCGTACCGGCCGTCCGTGGCGGTCGGCACGGGGAGCGGGGTGATGGGCGTCGATCTGGCCACGGGTACAAGCGTCCCGAACGGTCAGCCCGGGCTCGCCGCCGTGAGCCTGGCTTTCACGATCGATGGCGGTCTGCTTGCGGTCCTCGCGGATGGGAGCGTTCAGGCCGCCCGCACCCGGATCGGCGGCGGTGGCCGCCGGGTGATCGCGGAGGACTCGGCAACCGGCCAGACCGTCGCATGGCTGCAGACCGGCGACGGAGACCTAGTGGAGTTGCTCGGGTCACCGCCGGAGCGGGGCGAGATCATCGCGGGGGCGGCGGCAGAGACCACCGCCGTGGCCGCCGCCTCAATCGATCGGCGCTGGGTAGCGGCCGGCGACGCGGCCGGCGTCGTCCGGCTCATCCGGCCCGCGGACGTCCCCGAGATGGACCTCGTGCGGACCGGTGGCGGCGCGGTGACAGCCCTGGCCTTCGCGCACTCCGGCCGCTGGCTGGTCACCGGAAGCGCCGACGGCGGGATCCGACGGATGGACCTGTCCGCTCCCCACGCCGTGTCGCTGGTCGGCCGGCACGCGGCCGCGGTGACGGGGTTGGCCATCGTGGCAGACACCGACGCACCTCGTGATCAGCGCGATCGGCGTGACATCCACGACCGCGTAGTGAGCGGCTCAGCCGACGGAACGCTGCGCCTGTGGGACCTCGAGACCGGCCGCCTGCTCGGCGTCGCCGCCGGGCAGGTCGGCTTCCGCGCCGCCGCATCCAGTGGGCGGACGGTGACCGCGCGGGACGCAGAAGGGCGGCTGTGGGTGCTGGAGGCGGATCCGTATATCCGGACGCCGTCAGCGGCGGACCGACTGACCGTGTCCGGCGTCCGGACGGGCTGGGACGACGTCGGGCCGCGCGAGGTCGAGGGGAGATTCGAGTTCGAGGTCCTGGCCTCGGCGGCCGTCGAGTTACGGGCGGCTCGCATCCTCACCGAACCACCCCTACGGCCGGCCCTCAGGCAGCGGCCACGGCTCCTGATGGACGACGTCACGCTGGTGGTAGACGAGACTGGTCGGCTCGCCGTGCCACGGCGACTCCCGCCAGGGCGTCGGCTGCGGGTCGCCGTCCGCCAGCAGTTGCGGACGACGGTATCCGCGGAGGCGCCGCGGCCTTCGCTGCGGTTAACCCTGTACTCGCCCGAGTCGGGGGAGGGTGAGGTTATCTTCCGGGACCGATCGTAGGAACGCCAGAACGACAGCAGTGCTCGAGAGGAGCAGAACGGATGACGGAACCATCGCAGCCGCAGCAGTCGCAGCAGGACGGCGCTAAGTGGACCTGGCAATTCACGGTTGCGGTCGTGCTTCTCCTGGCTTTCGCCGCACTCGTCGTCGTGATGCTGTTGATGACCAACACGGGCGACGAGACAGTCTGGCAACGCCGGGTCTACCTCTTCGGGGCCGTCGAGGCCGTGGTGTTCACGGCTGTCGGTTGGTTGTTCGGGCGCGAGGTACACCGCTCAGCCGCCGAGTCGGCCCAGCAAGAGGCCAGCGAAGCAAAGCAGGATGTGGCGGCAGCGCGCGACGAGGCGAAGCAGAAGACCGACCAGGCAGCCGATGCCGAGCGGAGGGCGGCGGAGGAGCGCACGCGGGCCGAGACGGTCGTCGCGGTCATCGAGCACTCGGAGTCGGCCGGTGCGACGTCGGGCGCTGGCGCTGCTCGCGACGGCGGTGCTGCTCAGGACGCTAGCGCGGCAGGCGGCGGGTCGAGTCGACCCGCCGGCACTGTCGTCGACCTCAAAGCGCTAGTCCGCGATCTGTACTCCTGACGGCCCGTCCCCTGTCTCGAAGCTCGCCTGTTCACCTTGCAGGGCGTCCCTTGTCTGTCCTACGGGACCGAATAGGGATTGACAGGACACGGCGACCTACGCTCCCACGCCAAACCGGCGACTGCCCAGGCGCGGCTGAGCGAGCGCGTAAACGCCGTGACGAGCGTGCGCTCATGCCTGTGGGGCGCGGAACTCGGATTCGCCTCGTGACCAGGCGCTCCATCGATCTCTGCTCAGAAGGAACACGCGAGAGACGGATCAGGGACACCTGGATGACGGCCGCAGCGATGCCCGCTGCCGCTCTCGATCTGTCGCTGATCTGTTCTCGTGCGTCGGTGATGTTCGAGCCGTGCACCCCTCGCGACCGTCTCGAACCCGAACCACTCGAATACCACCAGTGCGATGAAGTCCGGAAGTCAGTGGCCAATCGGACCAGAAATCGAAGCCTTCGCTGGCCTCGAAACAGGAGCGGAAGCTGACCGGATAGCGGGCGGGATTTCCCTCCACTTTCCCTCCGCCCGACGCCAGGCCGCGCGGGACGGGGCGGTAGGGGCGGGGACGCCAGGTGACGGCTGGGGCAATTGGCGAGCTATTCGTGCTGGTCATGGCCGATGGTCAGGGATAAATGGGGATGGGAGAGGACCTGTGGTGTGACCGGATTGCACACTGTAAAATCGCCGGCTTGCGTCACCCAGCTGATCCGATCTTCGTGACACTCCTGTGGGCAGATCCTTCATCCCCACGGCATCCTCCACTGGGGTGCGGACGGTCGCTTTGGCAACGGTGTCGGCCCGATCCTTGGGATGGTTTCTTGCCTTGCTGTGTGGCAGAGTGCCGCAAGCTCGACACATCGACAGGATGCGGCCATCGTCGCAGGGGGATCACATGGCAAGCGCCATCGAGCAACTCCCGTCCGGGCTCACC
>WNGM01001224.1_pt1 | contig 44352 bp, 32 predicted proteins | sample 5400571 | NCBI WGS metagenome assembly WNGM01 (sample SAMN13153378, study PRJNA577476) | soil metagenome | isolation source: 100 cm soil or saprolite under Garry oak tree replicate 2 | place: USA:California | collected 2016-06-15 | reverse complement strand
AAGGACCGAACGCGAGCGTTTCGAGCGCGAGCATCGCGCAGCTGTTCGCGCAGCGTGCCGAGCAGCCGGGCGCGGTGGCGCGGCACGACGGCGAAGCCGAGGCGGCGCTCGCGAGTGCCGGGTCCAAGCTCGACGCCGTCTACGAAGCGCCCTTCCTCGCCCACGCCACGATGGAGCCGATGAACTGCACGGCGCACGTCCGCCCGGATGGGGTGGACATCTGGGCGCCCACCCAGTTCCAGACCGGCTGCCAGCAGCTCGGCGCCGGGATCAGTGGGGTCGCCCCGGAGAAGGTGCAAGTCCACACGACGTACCTGGGTGGCGGGTTCGGCCGGCGCTTCGAGCTGGACTTCATCCGGGAGTCGCTCGAGACCTCCAAGGCCGTCGGCGCCCCGGTCAAGGTCATCTGGTCGCGCGAAGACGACATCCGACAGGCGCAGTACCGGCCCGCGTGCTACCATCGCTTCCGCGCCGGCCTCGACGCGACCGGCCAGCCGGTGGCCTGGACCCACCGCATCGTGGCGCCATCGATCTTCGCGCGGGTGTTCCCGCAGACCATCAAGAACGGGCTGGACGGGGAGGCGGTCGAAGGCGGCGTGGGCATGCCCTACACGATTCCCAACGTCCACGTGGACTACCTTCTCACGGACACGGGTATCCCAGTGGGATTCTGGCGCTCGGTGAACAACTCCTACAACGCATTCGCCGTGGAGTGCTTCATCGACGAGGTGGCGCACGCGGCGAAGCGGGACCCCTACGAGTATCGGCGCGACCTGCTCACCAAGGCGCCGCGCCACCTCGGCGTGTTGAACCTGGCGGCGAGCAAGGCGGGCTGGGGCACGGCGCCTGCTGCCGGTCGAGCGCGCGGCATCGCCGTGTACAAGTCGTTCGAGACGTATGTCGCCGAAGTCGCCGAGGTCTCGGTCGCGTCGGACGGCGCGGTGCGCGTGCACCGCGTCGTGTGCGCCGTGGACTGCGGCCCGGTCGTGAACCCGGACATCGTCGAAGCCCAGATGCAGAGCGGCATCGTGTACGGGCTCACGGCCGCGCTGTGGGGCGAGATCACGATCGACAAGGGCCGGGTGCAGCAGAGCAACTTCCACGACTATCGCATGCTGCGGCTGGCCGAGATGCCGCAGATCGAGGTGCACATCGTTCCCAGCAGCGACGCGCAGGGCGGCGTGGGCGAGCCGGGCACCCCACCGATCGCGCCAGCCGTGTGCAACGCGATCTTCGCGCTCACCGGGAAACGGGTGAGGAAGCTGCCGATCGGAAAAGCCACGTAACTGCGTGGGGAGTGGGGAGTGGTACCTGACGGCGTAAGCCGCAGATTCGGTGCGCACCGCTCGGTACCACTCCCACTCCCCACGGTCTTGAAGGGGAGGGATGTCCGACATGAGTTCCCATGCGCGCATCACTCGCCGCGAGTTCGTACAGACCGGCGCCGGTCTCGTCATCGGCTTCTATCTCCCGCCCCGGCTGTTCCGGGGCGCCGTTCCCCCGGACGCGCCCTTCGCCCCCAACGCCTGGGTCCGCGTCGGCACCGACGGCATCGTCACCTTGACCGTCGACAAATCCGAGATGGGCCAGGGCTCGCAGACGGGCCTCGCCATGATCCTCGCCGAGGAGCTCGAGGCCGACTGGTCGACGGTGCGGCTCGGCCCGGTGCCGGAGAATCCCGTTGCGTGGTCCCGCACGATGCGCACGGGCGGTAGCAACGCCATCCGGAGCTCGTGGGAGCCGTTGCGCAAGGCAGGCGCCACGGCGCGCGAAATGCTGATCGCCGCGGCGGCGGAAGCGTGGCACGTGGACCGGACGACGTGCCGCGCGGAGAACGGTGCCGTGGTCCACGGGCCCACCGGCCGACGCCTGCCCTATGGGAAACTCGCGACGCGCGCCGCCAAGCGCGCCGTGCCAAGCGATGTGCCGCTCAAGGACCCGAAGGACTTCCACCTGATCGGCAAGCGCGTGCCGCGGCTCGACACGCCCAGCAAAGTGGACGGCAGCGCGGTCTTCGGGATCGACGTGAAGGTTCCCGGGATGCTCGTCGCCTCGATCGAGCGCTCCCCGGTGCTCGGCGGCCGAGTCAAGCGGGTCAACGCCGACAAGGCCAAGGCGCTTCCCGGCGTCCGGCACGTAGTGGCCCTGGAGCCGAGCTCGTGGATCGGGACGAACGGCGCGTGGGCGGCGGGATGCGCGGCCGGCGTCGCGGTCGTCGCCGACACGTACTGGCAGGCGGTCCAGGGCCGGCGCGCGCTCGAGATCGAGTGGGACGAGGGAGAGGCGGCCGGGCTCGATTCCGCGGGCATCCGCGCTCAGTTGGCCACGCTCGCCGAGCGGCCGGGGGTGGTGGCACAGACCATGGGCGACCCCGCCGCCGCCCTCGCGGGTGCGGCCCGCGCCATCGAAGCAGTCTACGAAGTGCCCTTCCTCCATCACGCGACCATGGAGCCGATGAACTGTACCGCGCACGTGCGCGCCGACGGCGTGGAGGTGTGGGCGCCGACGCAGAACCAGGGGGATGCCCAGCGCGTCGCCGCCGAGGTCACGGGATTGGCGAGCGAGAAGGTCCGCATCCACACCACGTTCTCGGGCGGCGGCTTCGGGCGCCGCCTCGAGCCGGATTTCGTTTCCGAGGCGGTACGGGTCTCGAAGGCCGTAGCCGCGCCGGTGAAGGTGATCTGGACGCGCGAGGACGACATGCGGAACGGCTTTTATCGTCCGACGACGTACAACCGGTTCGCCGCCGGCCTCGACGGCTCCGGCCGACCGGTCGCCTGGACTCACCGCATCGCGGGGACGCCGTTGCGCCTCAAGTTCGGACCGCTCGAGAAGGGACTGGACGACAGCCTCGTAGACGGCGCCATCGACCTGCCGTACGCGATCCCCAACGTGCTCGTGGATCAGGTGGTGCTCGAGCTGCCCGCGGTGCCGCGCGGTCCCTGGCGCTCCGTGGGCGTCTCCCACAACGGCTTCGTGACCGAGTGCTTCTTGGACGAGGTCGCGGCGGCGGCCGGGCGAGATCCGTTCGAGCTGCGGCGCGAGCTGCTGCGCGACAAGGCGCGCCACCGGCGGACGCTCGAGCTCGCGGCGGACAAGGCAGGCTGGGGGACGCCTCTCCAGGCGGGTCGCGGCCGCGGGATCGCGCTCGCGGAGTGGGGCCCGACGGTCTGCGCGGAAGTGGCCGAGGTGTCGGTGGACCCGAGCGGCACCGTGCGCGTGCACCGGGTGACCTGCGCCGTGGACTGCGGGCCGGCCGTGAACCTCGGCCAGATCGAAGCCCAGATGCAGGGCGGGATCGTCTTCGGGCTCACGGCGGCCCTGTACGGCGAGATCACCATCGAGCGTGGCCGCGTGGTGCAGGGGAACTTCGATACCTACCGCATGGTCCGGATGCCTGAAGCGCCCGTCGTGGAGGTTCACGTCGTGCCGAGCACCGATGCCCAAGGGGGCACCGGCGAGCCCGGCGTCCCGCCGATCGCGCCCGCCGTGTGCAACGCCATCTTCGCCGCGACGGGGAAACGGATCCGCAGGCTGCCCATCGGGAAAGTCGTCTAACACCGAGCTGCGTCGAGGCCGCTTTACCGCGGCTTGAGGGCGTGTCCCTATCCTGCTCCCGTCACGATAGGGAGACGCGGATGCGGGAACTCACCCGGCGACAACTGCTCCAGCACCTCGGCCTGATCACGGCGGGCCTGGCGGTCGCGTGCACGCCGCTCAAGGTGCTGACGAGCGCCTACCCCCAGGCGTTCGACGACGATGCGGAGCTCACGGACGGCGTGCTGCGGGCATTCGCCCTCACCGTGATTCCCTCGGCGCCCGCCGGCGACCCGGACCTCGCCCGCGCGTTCACGGACCCCGATCTCCCCTTCGCTCCCTACGCCGGATTCTTCGCCTCGGACCTGGCGCGGCGGGCGGGGAAACGGTTCGAGACGCCGTTCGATCGGCTGGACGTCGCCCGGCGCGGAGCCGTGATCCGCGAGGCGCTCGCGGCCGACGGCACGACCCAGAAGCTCTACGGCAGCGCCATCCTGCTGGCGCAGGTCGCGTTCTACGCCGGCATCTATGACGACAAGCGGGGCTGCGAGCTGATCGGCTTCGAAGGCGGATACCACTGGCACCCGCTCGCGGCGATCACCCACCCGGACCCCGCGCGCTTCCTCCCGGAGGCGCTGACGGCCGACGGGAACTACTCATGAAAACCGTTCACACGGACGTCCTGATCATCGGCACGGGCTTCGGCGCCGCGGCACCGGCCCTGCGGCTCGCGCAAGCGGGCGCGAAGGTGACGATGATCGAGAAGGGGCCGCGCGTACAGACAGCCGACTTCCGGCAGACGTCCGATCCCAGCTACCTCCTCAAGTATCTCCGGGGGACGCCGGGCGACCACCTCAGCCTCACCTACGCCGAGGCGCTGGGCGGCGGGTCGGGATTCTACGAGATGGTCTCCCTGCGGGCGCCGTCCGTCGTGTTCGACCAGATGGACGCGCAGGGGCGCCGGCTGTGGCCGCAAGGACTCGACCGTGCGGCGCTCGACCCCTATTACGACCTCGCCGAGCGGATGCTGCACGTGTCGCAGATCCCGCTCGCGGAAGTTCCCAAGACGGGCCTCGTGTTCGCGCAGCTGATGAAGAACCTCGGCTACTCCGTGGATCGCGCGCGCTACGCCGTGCGCGGCTGCCAGGGGAGCGGGTTCTGCGTGACGGGGTGCGTCTACGGAGCGAAGCAGTCGCTGTTCCTCAACTATCTGCCCCAGGCGGTCGAGGCGGGGGCGGAGATCGAGACCGACCTCGAGGCGCTGTCGGTGCAGCCGCTGGCGCACCCGCACGGGCGCGCCGGGCTCACCCTCGAGGAAACGCCCTACCGGTATCAGGTGATCTGCCAGCGGCGCACCGGCGAGCGGGAGCGGCTGCGGTTCGTGGCCCGCGTCGTGATCCTGGGGGGCGGCACCGTCGGCACGGCGACCCTGCTGCTGCGGTCGCGCACCTATCTCCCGCTCTTGAGCGAGCACGTCGGCAGGAACATCGCCTACAACGGCAGCGTGAAGGTCGCCGGCTTGCTTCCCGACGGCTTCCCCGACGCCGACATGTTCACGGGCCGCACCCATCCCGGCATGATCAGCTACCATTTCCTCCAGTCACACGGGATCACGGTGCACGGGGTGAAGGCCCAGCCGCTGATGATCGTGTCGGCGGCCCGGATGAAGCTGGAGGGACATCGCCGCGTGTCCGGCTGGTGGGGCGAGCCCAACGTCGAGCTGATGCAGCAGATGCGGCACCGCATGATCGTGCTCGCGGCGTTCGGCCTGACCCCGCCGGGCGCGGCGCTCGACGTCTCAGAGGATGGCCGCGCGCGCGTGGTGCTGCCGCTCGACGCCGGCCTCGAGCGCTATCACGCGGACACGAGGCAGCTCCTCGAATCGATCCTGCTGCGGAACGGCTGCCGGCTCGTCGAGACCGACTTCCTCGACAAGCAGTTCGAGCCGGAGCAGGGCGTGCACTTCTCGACCGCGCACCAGGTGGGATCGTGCCGCATGGCGGAGCGCAAAGCCGACGGCGTCGTCACGAGGAACGGCGAAGTCTTCGACTACCCGGGGCTGTACGTGAGCGATGGGGCGGTCATTCCCTCGTCGCTCTCGGTGAACACCAGCCTGACGATCCTCGCGAACGCAGAGCGGATCGCGGCGGGCCTCATCGACCGCTACCGGCCTTCTTCCAGAGCACCCGCTCGATGAGCCAGTCCATGAGGCGGTCCGGCAGCAATTCCATCAGCCGGTACCCCAGCGCTGACTCGACGACGAGGATCCGCAGGGGTGGCCGCCGGGCGGTGAGCGCCTTCGCGACGGCGTGCGCCACGCGCTCGGCGGGGAGACCGCGCTGCCCGGATCGCAGGGCGAGGTCCCGGAACCGCTCGAGCACCCGCTCGTAGGGCGTGCCGCGGTAGCGGCTCAGGTCCCACCGCTCGACCTTCTCCCAGATCCGGCTCTGCACGCTGCCCGGCTGCACGACGATCACCCGCACGCCGAACGGCAGCAGCTCGCGCCGCAGGCTGTCGGAAGCGCCCTCGAGCGCGAACTTGGAGGCGGCGTAGGGACCCATGAACGGCAGGGCCCCGCGTCCCGCCACCGAGCTGATGTTGACGATGCGCCCGCGCGCGGCTTTGAGAAGGGGAAGGAAGGCCTGCGTGACGGCCACCGCCCCGACCAGGTTCACCTCCAAGACGCGGCGCAGCTGGTCCAGGGGGACGAGTTCGAGAGGACCGGCGGATGGGATGCCCGCGTTGTTGACGAGCGCAGCGAGCGGCGCGCCGGCCAGCGCTCGGGTCACCTCATCACGCGCGCGGGCGATGCTCGCCGTGTCCGTCACGTCCATCAGCACCGGCACGACGCGCGCCGCCTCGAGCGGGGCGCCGTCCTGCTCCCGCCGCACGGTCCCGAACACCCGAAAGCCCCGCGCGGCGAGGTCGCGCGCGATCGCGGCGCCGATGCCGGAGCTCGCACCGGTGACGACCACTCCTCGGTTCACCAAGGGGAATATGGTCGGGAAAACGAAACTGCGTGGGGAGTGGGGAGTGGTTCGTGACGTTACAGGGCGACCTTACGGCCCTGCACCGCATGGTACCACTCCCCACTCCCCACGCTTGTGAGGCTCAGCTCTTCGTCGCCAGCGCCGCCGCCCGGGTCCGCAGCGCCGCGTCGATCTGGTCCATGGAAACCGGCGCCGGGACCGTCCAGCCGGCCCGCTGCGTCGTGGGCACCCTGACAGCCGCGACCTCCCCGTCGGGCCCCAGCTCGACCACGGCCGTGGCGAGGTCGTCCGGACCCTGGTTCGCCTTGATGACGAGCGTCCACGTGCCCGCCGTCGGCCACGTGCGCTTGAGCGCGTGCACGCCCTCGCGCGACGTCTCCGTGAACTCGAGCGTCACGGTTTGCCGCGCCCCGTTCACGATCCCCTCCGCGGTGCCGGTCACGATGTAGCCCATGGCCTTCCCGTGATGGAAGGCGTGCACGAGCAGGAACGCGCCGCGTGTCGTCTGGTCGTAGGGGTTGGCGGGCAGCTCGATCGAGATCCAGGGCGGCCCGGCGAGAGCGGGAGACGCGAACAGCGCCGCGCAGGCGGCTGCGAGGCCGAGGGAACGCATGCGGGACAACATCGGAGCCCTCCTGGGAACTGGTTGCTGATGAGATGCCGGTGCGCAGGAGAAGGTTGGGATCTCCTGACGAAAGGCGTGGGGAGTGGGGAGTGGTTCGTGACGGTGCGCAGCGACGCTGCGGTTTGCACCGCAGCGTACCACGCCCCACGCCCCACGCCCCACGCAGTCAAGGTTCTCGTATGTGATACACCTTCCCGTTGTCCGACAGCACGTAGATCTCGCCCGCCCCGTCCACACCGAACGACATCACGCTCCCGAGGCTGCGCACGTCCCACAGCGTGCGCGAGGTCACGCGGCCGTTGTCGTAGGTGAGGCTGCGCAGCCAGCCGCGGCAGTAGTCCGAATAGAAGTACTGGCCGACGAGCGCGGGGGACGCGCGGCCCCGGTACGTGAAGCCGCCGATGATCGCGCAGCCGTCGGCGTGCCCGTACTCCAGCGCCGGCAACACCAGACCGTCACCCTTACAGCCGGGCTCGGCGTAGCAGTGCGCTCCCTCCATGACGTTCCAGCCGTAGTTGAGTCCGCCGCGGCCCGCGGCGACGACGTCGATCTCCTCCCACAGGTTCTGTCCCACATCGGCGACGTAGAGCAGGCCCGCGGCTCGATCGAAGGCGAAGCGCCAGGGGGTTCCGCATCCCCATCGCCCAGATCTCGCCTCGCGTCCGCGCCGCGCCCACGAAGGGGTTGTCGGCCGGAATGGCGTAAGGGTCCCCGTGATCGACGTCGATGCGGAGCAGCTTGCCGAGCAGTGTCGCGGGACTCTGGCCGTTCCCCATGGGATCGCCCCCGCCGCCCCCGTCACCCATGCCGACGTACAGCATCCCGTCGGGCCCGAACATCACGAGCCCGCCGTTGTGGTTTGAGAACGGCTGATTGACGAAGAGGATCTGTCGTCCCGATGCAGGGTCGGCGACGTTCGGGTCGGCGCTCACGGAGAAGCGCTTCACGCGGGTATCGCCGTGCCGGTCGGTGTAGTTCACGTAGAACCAGCCGCTCGTCGCATAGCGCGGATGGAACGCCAGGCTGAGCAGCCCGCGCTCGCCGCCAGAGTCCACACTGTCCACGATGTCCAGGAACGGCGTCGGCAGCACGCGTCCGTGCTCGACGATCTTTACGCGCCCCGCCTGCTCCACGACGAACAGGCGCGGGTCCCCGGCCGGGGCGGTCAGATAGAGCGGGTCCTTGAAGCCGCTCGCCGCGACATCCACTCGCAGCTTGCCCGTCCGCTCGGGCGGCAACTCGGGCCCCTGGGATACGCGCCCCGCGGCCGCGACGACGAGCGGGACGAGGGCGGCGGCAATGCGTCGCTTGACGGTCACCGCGCCAACCCCGTCCGGGGGTCGATGTCACGCATGCCTTGCAGGATGATGCGGCGCCAGGCGATGCGACGAATGGCGTTCCAGTAGGCGTCCAGCTGGCGCTGCTCCAGCCGCAGCACGCCGTCGCGCGTGACTCCCACGGGCGGCGGCACCAACACCGCGAGCCGCTGATACACCGCGCCTCGCAGCACCGGCTCGACGCGCGAGAGCAGGTGCCACAGCGAGACCGCATCCTCCGACCGGGCGGCGCCGAGGGCGCGGCGCACGGCCGCAGCGCCGCCGTTCCCGAAGTCATACGCTTCGAGCGCCAGGCGCAGTACCTCCGGCGCGTCGGCCGCGAACGGGACCCCGGGCCCCACACCGGGGCGCGTCCGGGCGGCGAAGCCGAGCGGCACGATCGAGCGCCGCCCGCTCCACTGCAGCTCGACATAACCGGCGGTCACGTGGATCAGACCGTTGCCGCTCGAGTCCACCTCCAGCGCATAGGCGCAGCCCAGGTCCACCGCGACGCCCGCCGGCATCTCGACGAAGAAGAGGCGCGGGGGGGCGTCCACCTTGGCGAAGATGGCGCCGCGCGCGAGCGCCAGCCGATGGTCGGTGGCCCGCGCCTCGACCAGCCGGACGCGGGTGCCGGGCTTGACGTCCACCTGGCCGATGTCGCCCACGAAGATCACCGCTCGGGAGGAATCGTCCGTCTCGACCCACTCGCCCACGCGCAGCAGTCCGCTCCCGCCGAGCGGCGTCTCGGCGACGCGGGGCGCGCCAGCGATGCGAGCCACCTCCCAGGCGCCGCTCGGTGCAGCCACGCCACCCCAGCGAGCGATGACGAGCGCCAGCGCGGCGGCGCCGGCGAGCGCAACCACCGTCCAGCGGCGCCACGCGCTCGCCCTGATCCGCGCGTCGATCTCGGGCCAGAGATCCCGCGACGGCTGGACGCTCTTCGGCAGGCGCTCCACGGCGGCCAGCAGGTCGCGGAACTCGCGGTCGTCGTCCCGTTCAGTCATAGGTCCAGCATCTCCCGCAGCAGGCGGCGCGCGCGGAACAGCTGCGCCTTCGAGGTGCCTACGGCGATCCCAAGGAGCTCGCCGATCTCTTCGTGGCGGTAACCCTCCACGTCGTGGAGCACGAACACGTGGCGCGCGCCCTCAGGCAGCGCCGCGACGGCGCGCTCCAGATCGAGCCGCAACGCCGGGGAGGGCCCTTCTCCACCCCGCTCGAGCGTCGCCGGATCCTCCACGGCCTCGACCCGCGTCCAGCGGCGTCGCGCCCCACGCCGCTCCATCAGCACCAGGTTCACGGCGAGCCGGTGCAGCCACGAGGAAAACGCACTCTCCCCGCGAAACGACGCCAGCGTGCGCCACGCCTGCACGAACACATCCTGCGTGCGCTCCTCGGCCTCGGCGGCGCTCCCCGTGAGTCTGAGGCAGAGCGCGTAGGTGCGCCCCACGTGCTCCCGATACAGCTCGTGGAACGCGGACTGGTCGCCTTGCTGGGCACGGCGGACGACCTCCGTCACGAGGAGGCCAGGCGGTGGCACACTACTGGGATGCCTGAGGGAGGCGCAGGGTTTAGGGCACGGGGGGCCGCTGCCTGTGCCAGTCCGTGCGCGACTGGTACAGCCGCGCGAGCCGCACCAGCTTCAGCTCGTCGAATGCCCGCGTGACCAAGCTCAGCCCCGTCGGCAGGCCGTTCAGCCCGAACCCGTTGGGCACGCTGATCCCCGGCACGCCGACGACGTTGCTCGAGCCGATCAGCGACACCCCCCCTTTCACATCGGGGTACGCGTCCCGGAACGCCTTGTCGAGCGGGCTCGCGACCGTGGCGCGCGTGGGCGTCGCGACGGCGTCGAACGGCTTGAGAAAATCGTCGTAGGTCTGCGCCATCAGCCGCCGCACGCGCATGGCGCGCAGATAATCGCGCGCCGGGATCGCGAGCGCGGGGTAGCCGCCGATCCGGTCCTCCGGCGCCGTGAGGTCGCGGACGCGACCGCTCTCGAGCAGGTCGTCGAACGCGCTCGCGCCCTCGGCGGCGATGATGGTGCCCGCCACCACGCCGAACGGCAGGTCGGGGACGGCGACGTCCATCACGACCACGGCCGCGGCGCGGAGCCGGTCGAGTGCCGCGGCGAAGTTGGCCGCCACCTCGGCCTGGATCCCATCGGTCGCGCCCTGGGGCACGGCGATGCGCCAGCGGCGCCGGGGGCCCCCGGGTACGGGATAGCGAAACCCGCGCTCCAGGGAGGACGGATCGGCGGGATCCCTCCCGGCGATGGCCGCCAGCACGAGCCCGCAGTCGTGCGCCGTGCGCGCCATCGGGCCGAGCTTGTCCATCGTCCAGGAGAGCGCCATGGCGCCGTGCCGGCTCACCAGCCCGTACGTGGGCCGCAGGCCCGTCACGCCGCAGTACGCCGCCGGCGTGAGGATCGAGCCCGAGGTCTCGGATCCGATGGCGAAGGGCACGAGGCCCGCCGCCACCGCCGCCCCCGGTCCCGCCGACGACCCGCCGCTCCAGTAATCGGGATTCCACGGGGTCTTGCCCGGCCCCGTGAACGACGCGTTCGCCTGCCGGTACCCCATCCCGCCCGCGAGCTCCACCATGGCGAGCTTCGCCACCAGCACCGCCCCGGCGTTCCGCAGCCGCGTGACGACGGTGGCGTCCGCATCGAACACCTGATCGCGGTAGGGCTCCGCGCCCCAGGTCGTCTCGTCGCCCTTCGTCGCCAGGAGATCCTTCACGCCGTAGGGAATCCCGTGCAGCGGGCCGCGCCACCTCCCCGCTCGAATCTCGCGGTCCGCCTGCGCCGCTTCGACGAGGGCGCGCTCGCGCGTGACGTAGGTGATCGCGTTGTAGCTCGGCCCCAGCCGCTCGAGCCGGTCGAGGAAGTAGCCGGCCAGCTCCGTCGCGGAGGCTCGCCGGCGGCGCAGCAACGCGCCCAGCTCGGCGACCGGGAGAAACGCGAGATCGTCGCTCCCCGCGCTCACCGCTCGGTCCCCCGGTAGGCCGCGAACACGAACGCCGGCTCGTCGGCGTTGGTCAGGGCGACCTTGTACAGCTGATCCACGTTCTGCAGGCGCGAGTGGATCGCTTGGGTGATGGCCCTGAGGTCGTCGTCCGAGAGTCGGTCGCCGTAGCGCAGCCGCACCGCTTCGGCGAGCGTCTTGGCGAGCGGAGAGGGTTCCGCGTCCTGCGCGCCTTGCGGCGGGGACGGGCGTGGCGCCGTCCCGGCGGGCAGGTCGAGGGCGACGAAGGGCGCGGCGGCGGCGAGCGCGAGCTGCTCGGCGAATGCTCGGCGGCTGATCGCAGGCGGCACGGATCACTCCGGCGTTTCAGAGCGAGCTCGAACGGGGGACCCTTGCGAGTCCCCGTTCGGCGAATTGCGAGAGAGGCTCAAGCTGCGTGGCGGCAAGGAAGAGCGGAAGGGTGACCCGCGCCGATGTGACGGTTGGCCACGACGGTCACTTGCTCTCCGGTGGTAGATTGCTATCCTAGGCCGTAGCCACTTGACTCCGACTTTCTGGGCGCCCGGTCGGAGGGTCACTGCTCCGCGAGGTAGGATCAGTGAAACAGCCCCAGGCAGGGGCGGCGGCGCCCACGCCCCACCCGATCCAGATCCTTCTGGCAGACGACCACGCGGTGCTCCGTTCGGGGCTCCGCCAGCTGCTCGATGCCCAGCCCGGTCTGCACGTCGTCGGTGAGGCCGCCACGGGTGAAGAGGCGGTCGAGCAGGCCCGCACACTCAAGCCTGATGTGGTGGTCATGGACCTCGTCATGCCGGGGATGGGGGGGCTCGAGGCCTTGCGCCGCATCGCCGGGCAAGAGCGGGGCGCCAAGATCCTCGTGCTCACGGGCCAACCCAAGGAACAGGTACTCCTCGAGGTCCTCGAGGCGGGCGGCAGCGGCTACGTGAACAAGATGAGCAGCTCCGACGACCTGGCCCATGCCATCCGCAGCGTGGTGGAGCACGAGGTGTTTGTCGATCGCGCCGTCACGAAAGCCCGCGTTCAGGGCTCCGGGCGGCCGCCACGACGCCAGGCGGACTTCACCGTGGCACGCCTCAGCGCGCGCGAGCGGGAAGTCCTTGCGCTGACGGCCGCGGGCCATACCTCTAACGAGATCGGCCAGCAGCTCAGCGTGAGCCCCAAGACCGTGGAGACCTATCGCGCACGCATCATGGGGAAGCTGGGCTTCCAGCATCGATCCGAGCTGGTCCGCTTCGCGCTCCGCGCCGGGCTGCTCAAGGTCGAGTAGCGGACTTCGTGCGTAGGGGATTTTCCTACGCCGGACCACCCCGACGTGTCGGGTTTTTCCCGATCGCCTTGACTCTGGAACCCCCGCATGGCTAGGATGGACTGAAGACATCCTAGTGGCAGGCATCGGCTCCGTTGCGCCCGCAATTCGGCTCGACGGGGCTTTTCGTTTTCGAGAGCTAGGGACCTCCAACCCCATGATCAAGCTGTTCCTGGCCGACGACCGCCCTGTCGTGCTCGAAGGGTGGAAGCGCATCCTCGCCCAGTGCCCGGACATATGTGTCGTGGGCGATGTGACGAGCCGCCCCGAGCTCGTCGCCAAGGTCCGGGCGGCGGAGGCCGATGTGCTGCTCTTGGACATGTCGGTCGCGGGCCCGGGCACAGTCGCGCTGCTCTGGCAGCTCAAGACACAGCGACCCACGATTCGTGTGCTGGTGCTCAGTGTGGACGGTGAAGACCCCCACGCCCTCCGGTTGTTAGGCTCAGGCGCCGCCGGGTACCTGCCGAGGGAGCACTCGCCCGGTGAGCTGGTCGCGGCCATCCGTAAGGTCGCGCGCGGCGCCGAGTACGTGAGTCTGACGCTCGCGCAAAGGCTCATCCTGAGCCAGCGTGTCGGCACCGAGCGGCCGCGCTACGAGACATTGTCGCATCGGGAGTACCAGGTGCTCTGCATGTTCAGCTCAGGGCGCGCGTTCAGCGAGATCGCGGCGGAGCTCGGGCTCAGCCGCAAGACCGTCAGCACGTACCGCAGTCGCATCCTGTACAAGCTCCGGCTCACCACCAACGCAGACATCATCCGCTACGCAGTGGAACACCGCCTGAGGCCCTAGTCGTCGGACAAGTCTGACAGGCAGATGCGCCAAGTGGGTGCGACGCTGTCGAGCGTCGTGTCGAACCTTGGTGCGCGGCCGACACGCGCCGGGGGTGGAGCGCTGCGCAACCGGTGGCTGTTGCACACGCGCGACAGCGTGGCCCGATCCCTGCTCCGCCTCAGCATCACTCTCAGAGGGAGGGCATCATGAAACGCATCGCCTTGCTGGCGCTCACAGCGTCCCTGCTAGTCAGCTGTGAGAAGCCTACGGGCCCCACTGCGTACGGACCGTCGGCCGGGCTCACGTCCTCGAGCCGCACGACGTTCAGCGGAGACGCGACCGTGCTCCGGGCAACAGTGCTGGGCCTGCCAATCGTCGTGGGCGGGACTGGCCCACTGGATGAATCGGGAGGCGCTAAAGAATTCTCACTCCTCACGATCACGCCGGGTGAGACCAACGGCATCCTCGGCGCCAACGTGGTCCACGCCACCACCGTTGGACAGGGCAATCACAGCCGTGCGGAGGCCTCCGTCGCGGACGCCAGCCTCAACGCGGCGGGCGCCACGATCCAGGCCGACGTCCTGTCGTCCCGAGCCGAAGCGACCTGCGACGGCGCGGGCGGGGCGAGCGCGAGCGGCAGCTCGGAGGTCGCCGGGCTGGTCGTCAACGGCCAGGCGATCGACGTCTCCGGCCAGCCGAATCAGACGGTGGCCATTGGTTTCGTCACGGTCGTGATCAACGAGCAGTCCGGCGGGGCGAGCGGCAACCGCGCCGACATGACCGTCAACGCGCTGCATGTGACGGTCTTCGACCCGCGCGGCGGCGCCGCACCGCTCGCCGACGTGATAATCTCGTCGGCACACGCCGACATCGCATGCGCCGCGTGCTCCAGCCCGATCGGGGATTTCGTGACCGGTGGCGGCTGGATCACCGGGCCGTCGCCGTCTGGGGCGCGGGCCAACTTCGCTGTGGCAGGTGGCATGAAGAACGGCGCGTTCTGGGGCCACCTCAGCTACATCGACCATGCCTCCGGTGGCCCGAAGGTCAAGGGAACGGGCGTGACCGCCTACACGGCCCCGGACCCAGTCAAGAATCCGACCTTGCGCCACATCGAGGGCACGGCGGACATCGACGGTGCGAGCGGCACCTATGCGGTGGACGTCGCCGATAACGGGGAGCCCGGTCGCAGCGACACGTTCACGATCCGGCTCTCGAGCGGCTACACTGCTTCGGGCACCCTAGCCGGCGGCAATATCCAGCTGCACGGCGAGTCGCCCTGCCCGTAAGCCGAATGGAGGGTACCGGAAGCGCCTGCGCTTCCGGTGCCCTCAGCGCGCCGTCGGCCGGATCAAGAGGCCCGTCGTCGACACCCGCACCTCGAACTGCGCCGGCCGCCCCGCCGCGACGAACGTCGCCGAGCCGTACTGCGCGTCCACCAGCGGAGCGAGCAGCGAAAACCGCCGCGCCACGTCGAACATGTCGATCGGCTTGGGGTGCGCGAGCGAGTACACGGTGCGCGGCCGGGAGCGCTCCTGCGCCACGTCGTTGTATCGGCCGGCGACGCGATCGAGCTCGTAGGCCGTGGGCACGCCGAGCAGGTTCGCCAGGGAGTGCCACTTCAGGATGTGCGCGTCGATGTAGAACGCATCGCCCGCGAGCTCATACATTGCGAGCCGCTGGTCGGGCAGACGGATCGTGGCCCGGAACCGTTGCACGGCGACGGGCTCCGTGGATACCGTCGCCGCGACGGTCTCCAGAGTCAGCGCGCGGTAGCCCTGGACGCCGATGGTCACCATAGCGGCGAGCGCGGCGGCGGCGAGGAACAGCGAGCCGAGGAGGCCGGTAGTGGCGCCGGACAGCCAGCGGCCCCGTCGCAGAATGGCGAGGCCGCTGGCGAGGAAGACCACGCTCACCACGCAGCAGACGAGGGCGATGACGAGGAGCGGCATAACGGTCACCCCTTTCAGAACCGCGGACGCCAGAACGCGGCTGCCGTGGGGAAGAGCTTCTCCGTCAGAGCCGCCGACAGGGTGACGAATAGCCCGTGGCCGCCGCGCACCGAGAAGTCCGGATCGTTCAGGTTGCCGAACCGGTAGCCGGTGGCGACCTCCAGCCCGTTGACCGGACGCAGCACGAGGGAAGGCGATCCGTCCCACCCCGTGGCACCGGTCGTGCGCTCCACCACCAGCCGGCCGTCGCTGCGCACGCTCAGCCACGGGGTCACATCGACATTCATCCGGCCGCCGATGTAGTCGGCCCACGCGGTGAGCGTCTGGGGCGTGCCGTCGGCGTACACGCGGTCGGCCTGAGCGCGGCGTACCGCGTAGCGGCTGGCGAGCTCCAGGGACGGCAGCGGCGTCCAGATGACCTCGGCGGCGCCGATCAGCTTGCGCTCCGCACCCTGAGACACCAGCACGCCGCCCCCGAGGGGATTGCGGTCGTCGGTCCACTGGAACTTCGCGAGCATGTTCACCCGATCGCTCGAGGCCGGCCGGAACGCGAGCCCCCACAGGCTCGACAGCCGGCGGGAGAGCGGCGCGCCGAGCTGGGCCCGCTGCGAAAACTCCTGCCGCGACAGCACCGCGAGCGAGGCGCCGAACGCGATGTCGCCCGCGAGGTGGGCGAGGCGCGTGGACTGGAGCGTGCCGTCCTTGTACTCAGCCCGGGCGCTCAACCGGTACGGTGCGGCTTTCGGCAGCAGCTCCAATCCGGCGGCGGCGGACCAGTAGTCGCCCTCGGTCTGCAAGAACGGGAGCGCCCGCACCGGATCCGCGATGGACGCGGCGCCCAGGCCCACGCGGCGCTCGAACAGCACGTTCGCGGTGAGGTCCGACGAGAGCTGCAGCCGGTTGCGGAGCCCGACGATGGCCGCGTTGCCGACGCCGCTCACGCCACCGCTCAGCTGATAGCTGCCCCACGCCTGGGTCGCGCGCCCGACGTCCGCGCGCACGCCGAGGTTCGAGACCGAGTAGGCACCCTGGCTGTCAGGACGCGACACGTAGCGCTGGCTGGCCTCGAGCGCCACGGCGGGCGCCACCCGATACGTCGCACCGAACCCCCAGAGCTCCGGCGACACGTCCGGGCCGGAGAGGCTGAGGTGGCGCCGGCCCTGGCCCCAGATCTGCAGCTTCGCGGACGGCTGCCACTTCGCGGTCAGCTCGCTCGCCGTTACCTCGCTCGCCGTCAGACTGCCGCCGCCCACCTGATCGTTCGTCACGCCCGCGTCCAAGTGGACGGCCGGAGTGACCGTCTGCACGAGGCCGACGCGGGTGTGCTCGCGGCTGACTCCCTGCAGCTCGAACTCCTGGTACACGTGCTCCGCCCGCAGCTCGGTCCCCCCCAGCCGGAACGCACCTTTCAGGTTCTCCTCGGTCAAGCCGGGTTGCAGCGCCACGTTGGACGGGTTCGTGAACTCGCGGCCGACCCGCATGTAGGCGGCCCCGACCGTCACCGCACCGCCGAACAGGCCGTAGCTCGCCTTCCCCGAGGCGGCGATTCCCGTGGAATCGCCCTGCTCGGCGTAGGCGACCTCGGCGCTGACGTCGAGCGTGCCGAACCGGAACAGCCGTACGTCGCCGCCGACCAGGCGGTAGCGGTTGATCGCCTGATCGGCACTTACGGCGGTCACGCCGATGCGGAGCGAGTCCACGCGCAGACCGACCAGCGGCGTCACGTCCAGCGCGGCCCGGGCGCCCGCCACGAGACGTTGTTCGCCCCCAGCGGCGGCTTCGAACGTGGCGACGATGAACACCGGATTGCCGCTCGCGTCGGTCGCCGGGATTGGCTGCTTGAAGAGGACCACGCCGCCCACGTAGTCAATCTGGTAGTCCACGAACCGGATCAGGGCCTGGGTCGCAACGGCGCGCTCGGGGTTCTCGAGATCCCGCGTCTCGATGCGCAGATACTCGGTCCCGGGCAGCACGTCGGAAGCGAGCTGGTAAGGACCGGAGATGCCCGCCCCGCGAATCTGCAGCTGCCGCAGCGACTGCGACGTGAGGCTGCCGAACCCGCTCCAGGTGACCGGGCCCGTGGTGACGCGGGCCGCGACACCCGTCACGGCTCGCCGGTACTGCGCCAGGCTGAGGCCCGACGCGAACTCGGTGGTGGAGAGGTCGCCGTAGGCGGCCCAGTCGAAGCCGCGCTCCAACCGGGCGGAGACCCAGTTGTGTGACGCCGTGCGCGTTTGCTGCTGGCTCGCATCCCCAAGGATCGGGTACTGCGCCTCCTCCAGCGGGTCGGTGCTGCGACCGAAGACGTCGCGCCCCGCGTTCAGCCGGCGCGAGTCCAGGCCCAGCGTGAGCGAGGTCCTGGCATCGAGCCTGCCGCGCGCCGTGATCGCCCCATAGGCGTCCGGGGTCGCCCCGACTCCTACCAGGCCCGAGCCGGCGACGGTGAGCGGGCGTGCTTCCGGAAGTAGCTCCAGCGGCACCTTGACCGTCGCGTCGCCCGACTTGAGCTCGAGTGCGCCGGGCCCGACCTCGCGCCCCGGCCGCAGCTCGATCGCGAGCCTGCCGGTCGCCGTGGACAGGAGCTGCAGGCCCACGGACGAGGGATCGGCATCGCGGCCCGACGGCTGGGCGCCCTGGGCGCTCACCGTCACGTAAGCCGGCTGCGCCACCGGCACCCCCCAGCGGTCCAGCACCCGCACGTCGACCACGGCGGCCGAGCGCCCGTCGGCGACGAGGGTCAGGCGGCCGGGCGCCTCGAAGCGCGCCGGCAGGCCGGTCACGTGGACGGCGATGCTATCCCACCTCTCCTGGCCCCAGGAGTTCTTCATCGCAACGCGCAAGCGATGGGGACCGCGGGCGAGCGGGACGGCGATGAAGTCGAAGACGCCGTCGATCCGCGTGCGGACGGTGTCGATCGGCTTGACGCCGTCGTAGAGAACGAGGGGGACGTTGGGCTCGCCCTTCACACCGATGTACACGCGGTCCACGGCGAGGACGGCGCCGTCGAGCGGGGTGAAGATCTCGATCCCCGGACCGCGGCTCACGGACGCCGCACGCTCGGCCGCCCGTTGCGCCGCCAGGCGCGCGGGCGCCACGAACACTGTCTCCGCGACCACCGCGGGCGCCGCGGGCGCGCTCGGCGCGGGGGCCCCGGCCGCGCTGTGTTCGCGCGGGTCCGCGGCCGCCGCGGAGTCGGGGACCGGCCGGGCCCCCCTGAAAGCCGGTACCCAGTCCGTCACCACCGCGGGCATGATGGGGTTGTGAACCGGCGCGCGCACGAGCGACTCCCTGCGGCCCGCAAGCCGGCGCATGCTGGCGGCGTCGCGATACTCGGACGGCCACACCACGACCCCCATCGTGGCAGAATCGCCCCGCTCGGACGACCACGCCACGATCCGGATCTCCGCTCCCGGGCGCGCGGGCGGGATGGGGATCCCTTCGCGGTCGAGCCAGCTATAGCGGGTGAACTCCGCGCCGTCCCGGTAGACGATGGCCGAATCTGCCACCGGGCTGAAGCTCACGACCGCATCGAGCGCGAACTCGCGCGGCTGCCGCACTGTCACCTCGTAGCGCACCTTGGCGTGCGGGCCCGCGGTCAACACATGCTGGAAGCTCAGCCGATCGGCGGCGCCCGGTTCCGGGAGCGGCACCGCCGCGAAGCTGAGTGCCAGGGGCCGCCCCACCGCCTCGGGGCCCGCGGCGGCGCGCGCCACGGGGGCGCGGGCGGGCGGCGGACGAGTCGCTTCGACGCGCGCCGCGCCGCTCGGGACGAGCCGGAACTCCACGCGCGGCGTCGTCCAGCCGCTCGCGTCCACGAGCTCCAGGCCGTCGGTCGCCAGCCGGTACCCGTCGGGAATCGAACGCGGATCGAGCCGGAACGCGTGGCGACCCGGCCGCAGGTTCGTGAACGAGAACTTGCCGGTGGAGTCCGTCGTCGCCACCAGCCCGTCCTCCGTCCAGATGTCGATGCCCGCGAGCCCGGCCTCACCCGATCTCTGAACCCCGTCGTCGTTCGCATCCACCCACACTTTCCCGATCGCGGCGCGCGTCTCCATCGGCCAGGCGCGGCGCACCTGCACCCACGCGATCACTTCGGGCGAGGCGGCCCGGCCGCCCGACACAAGGCCGCTGGCGGTCGCGCGGGCTTGGGCGACCGTGCCCGGCGCCGAGACCAGCGCCGCCACGAAGCGCAGCGTCCGACTCGCGCCGGGCGGGAGCGCTGCCCCGGTGACCAGGATGAGCTGGCCGCCGACCACGACACTCGAGTCAGCGCCGATCGCGCTGCCGGGCACATAGCGCGCGCCGACCGGGAGCTGCATCGCGATCCGGATGCCGGTGACCGTCAGCGAGCCGGGGTTCTGCACGGTGAGGGTGTACGGGATCGCTTCGCCGACCCCGACCTCGAGCGCGTCCGCCGTCAGGTCGAGCGCGATCGCGGCCGTGGGCGGCCCGATCAGCGCCACTTGCGCCGCCGCCGCCGACAGGGCCGGCGTGCCCTGCGCCTGGATCCACGCGACGTTGCGGACCAGCACCGTGTCCCGCACCGTGGGCGCCACGGCGAGCACGAGGTCGATGAGACCACTGCCGCCGGCCGCGAGGGCGCCGAGCGACCAGCTCAGCACCTGCCCCGCCACGGTGGGCACCGTTGTCGCGCTGACGTACTGCAGGCCCACGGGGAGGGTGTCGGTCAGGACGGCGTTCTGGGCCGGAGCGGCTCCGGCGGCGTTGCCGTAGCTCAGGGTGTATTGGACCTGCTGTCCGATCTGCGCCTGGGCCGGACTCGTGAGCTGCTTGCTCAGGGTGAGCGCCGGGACCAGGACATTCGTCTGCACGGCGTTGGAGTACGCCGTGTCGGAGGTCGCCGAAAACACGTAGGTCGCGTGGCCGCGGTTCGTGACGGTGCGCGCCGGGCCTGAATCAACCTTGGCCTGGAACGTGATATCACCGCCGGTGCCCCCCGGCACCGCCCCCACATTCACGACCACCACGCCGTTCCCCACGGCGACCAAGGAGCCCGCGTCGTCGCCCGTCGCGTCGGTCAGGGGCGTGCCGTTCCAGCGCAGCGATCCGGCAACGTAGGACACGCCGGCGGGAATCGTGTCCGCGAGCGTGGCGCTGGAATCCGCGCCGCTGCCGGCGGCGGCGTAGTTCAACGTGTAGGCGAGCACGTCGCCGGCGACCGCTGTCAGCCGATCCACTTGCTTTGTGAGGCTGATCGTGACGGCGCCCGCCGCCGAGACGTCGAGCCGATCCTGGACCGGGCTCGCGGTCACGGTGATGGTGTCGCTCACGCCCACGCTGGCGCCGCCCGGCACCGCCACCCGCGCTAGCAGGGACGCCGCCGCGCCGTAGGCCAGCGGGACCGGCCCGGTGAGCAGTACGTCGCCCCCGTCCAGGACGCCGTTGCCGTTCGCGTCGCGATACAGGGTGACCGGCCATCCGCGTTTGGAGACGGCGGCGACGGTGAACGAATCGGCTCCATTCCCGACGTTCGTGAGGGTGTGCGCGAAGGTAGCGACCGCACCCGGGGCTGCGCTCGTGGCCCGCGGAGGCTGTAGCGTTACGCCGGCCACCTGCCCGACCAGGAGCGCGACCGTGTCGGAGGGCGCGGTGTATCCCGTCCCACCCAGGGTGAAGGAGAGGGTCGCCCAGTTCGAGACCTGGGTCCCCGCTGGCGTTCCTTGGGCCTGCAGCGCCGGGGCGGCCAACAGCCCGGCAGCAAACACGAAGGCGGCCGCCCAGACCGCAGCCGCTAGGCCGCGGCGGGCGAACCACCTCCGCTCTACTGCCGGGGTACCGAGCCGCATCGGCGATCGGCCCCTCAGTTGATGCTGACGCGCAGCTCGAACGTGGCGCTGGAGCTCGTGGCCAGGACACCGCCCGTGCCCGTGTAATTCGCGGTCACGTTCTGCCCGCTCACCGAGACACTCCATCCGGTGCTCGAGCTCGTCGAGACGTAGGTCACCTGCCCCGGCAGCGCGTCGGTCACCTGCACGCTGGACGCGGAGGTGCCCCCGCTGTTGGTAACCGTGAACCGATACCGGATGATCTGCCCGGGGACCACGCCGCCCGCGACGGGGGTGACGCCGTCGTCCAGGTACGCGGCCTTCGCGAGCGTCACGTTCGGCTTGATGACGGTCAGATCCATGAAGCCGTCGTCGAAGGTCGCGGGCTGCCCTACCGACCGGCCACGCAGATACAGCGTGTCCGTCGAGCCCCCCGCCACGTTCGCCACGTTGTACACGACGGCGATCGATTGCGACCCGCCCGGCACCAGCGTGATCCGCGCGCTGTCGCCGGAGGCACCGTTCACCGAAACGATGGTGATGACCGGCGAGCCCGGGCTCGTGGCGATAACGTCGAGGTTGTCGTTCCCGTTGCCGTTGTTCTGGACGGTGAAGGTGAACGAGTAGCCGCTCCCCGGAAGGCGCTGCACGTTCTGGCCTCCGTCGGGCGTCGTCGCCACGGCGTAGGTCGTCGCCGGCGTGATGGTGCTGGCGGCGTTACCCGAGGTCGCGGGCGTGCGCCGCGAGTTGGCGGTGAGCGTGTAGACGGTGCTCACGCCACCCTTACCGCTCGCCACGTCGTAGACGATCTTGAGCGTGATCGAGCCACCCTGGCCAATCGCAGCGCTCGCGAGCGCCGTATTCAGGGCCGCCAGCGTGCCGTAGGTCGTGGCGCCGTAGCGATACCCCGTCACCGTGATCACCCCCGCGACGGAGATGTTCTCGGAGATCGTCATGCTATCGGTGCCGTTCCCGGCGTTCGCCACCGTGAACGTCATCGTGTCCGCCGTGCTCGGCGAGGCGGAACTCGGACTGGGCGTGTTGGCGGTCACGCTGACGCCGGCCTTGAAGCCGACCGTCACCGAGACCGAGCCGCTGACCGCGGCGTAGGGGTTGTTGTTCGCGTCGGTGTAGGTCGCGGTCGCCGTGTTCGTGATGACCGTGCCTTCCGGCGTCTGCGCCAGCGCCTCGCCGGCGACAGCCACCAGGGCCATCGCAGCGAGGGCGAGGCTGTAGGTAAACCGCAAGTGCCTGAACATCTTTGATTCCTCCTCGGTGTTCGATCAGTTGCCGGGATGTCTACTTCGCCTCGCCCGGCGCTTCACTCACCTGGGTGCGGAACTCCGCCATGACTCGCGCTTTCGGGTCCAGAGATCCCAGCACCGTCCAGCGCACGTGCGTATAGCGCTCCCGCGGTGCGGGAGTCTCCACCTTCTTGCCGTCCTCGACCACCGCGATCACGGGCCGAGCCGAATAACTCTTGCCGCCGTCGATGGAGTACTCGACCCGCACGGGGCGGTCCGCCGTGGCCGAGCCGAGCACGTAGACCATCCCCTGGGGGATCGGGTCCACGAACTGGATGTTCTTCACGGGCCCGGCGGTCACGTTCGTGAACACCAGGGCGTAGCGGATCACGTCGCCCGGGCGCGCCACCGCGCTGTTCTCCCGCGCGGGCGCCGTTGCGGCGGTCACGTTGTGCGCGGTGATCACGAGCGGCGTGGGAGCCTGGGCCTGCGCTGCCGTGGCGCGGGGCGGAAGCAATACGACGCCCAGCATCGCGACGAGCAGCAATCGCAGCACCTTCATGGCCGACACCTCCTTGCAAGTCATGGTTTGCCTCGTTTCGCCTGGGACCGGCGTGCCTCCGGGGTCCCGGGCGCCTTGGTGTCCGCGCCAGCGGGACCGGTGGCCGCCTCTCCCCACCGGAAGACCGCTTTGCACGCCGGGCAGACCACGAGCTCGCCCAAGACCTGCGTGCGGCCGAAGAACTTCAGCTCTGAGCAACGGGGGCAGCGTAGGACCATGTGGTTGACTGAGCTCCTTTCGGGGCCCGGTCGGGGGCAGGTCCCATGCCGACGGCGGGAAGAAGCTAACTAATGGTATGACAGGTACTTATGCGGCAGATCCTGAATCAGAAATTGCCAGGGACGTTACCGAGAGGTAACGGGTGGGGTAACCGCGGGTGGCCGCCCGGGTTCAGCGAATCTGCGCGACGAACTGGAGAGTGCCCGTGTTGTTGGGAGCGGAGGAGCTCAAGGGGTTCTGCAGGCTCCAGCGGACGCGATTCACGCAGCGGTCGTAGTTGGCCGGGGCGGTGCAGGCGCCGCTCGCCGGGATGTAGGTCCACGTCGCTCCGCCGTCGTTCGAGTAATCCACGACCACCGACACACCGGCGGGCAGGCTATTCACCACGCTCCCCACCTTGAACTGGACCGTGGGGGCAAGCGTGTCCACGACCACCACGCTCGTGGCATTGCCGGTCCCATTGTTCGTCACGGTCACTGTGTATGTCAGATCGGTGCCGGGAGGTGGGCTGGCCGATGGCGCGACAGCGTTGTTCACCGTCAAGTTCGGCGCCGCCACGGTCAGGACCACGTCATTGCCGGTGCCGCCAACGTAGCTGATCTGGAGGCTCTGCCCGCTCAGCACGACGGTAGACCCTTCCGGCAATCCCGCGAACGTCCCGATGACAGCGTCGCTCCCGTCGTTGTTGATTATCGTGAAGCTTGTACCGTTTGGAGGAGAGAAGCCCAAGGTGCCGCTCAAGGTGGCGCTGCCCAGGTTCACGGTCCCGGTCACGTTGAGCTGGTCGTAGCCGGTGCCGGCCGTCGTGCCGTTGAGCTGGACCACAAAACCGGGGCTGCCGCTGCTCCAATTCACATTCCCGCTGCTCAGAATCCCGACTCCCACCCCGGGGGTAACCGACCCGCCCGAGCCTGTCGAGGTGATCGCTCCCACCGTGCCCGTGCCGCCCAAGGTGCCCCCGTTCAGGCTCACGGCGCTCGAGCCTTGCGAGCCGTTCACCAGCAACGTCCCGGCGCTGACCGTGGTTGTCCCGGTGTAGGTGTTGTTGGCGCTCAGCGTGAGCGTGCCCGTCCCATCCTTGGTCAGACCCCCGGTACCGCTGATCGCCGTAGAGCTGATGGTGGTGTTGCCGGCGCCGCCGACGGTCAACAGGAAGCCGCCATTGGCAACGCCACCGGTCACAGCGAGCGTACCGGCCGCGGCGTTGATGCGCGCCGCGCTTCCCAAGGTGATCGCCCCGGACCACTTGTTGCTATTGGCCAGTTGGCGCAGGGCGCCGCCGGCGGCGATGCCTGTCCCGCTCAGTGTGACCGGCTCCGCAATCAGGAGCCCGCTCCCATCCACCTGGAGCGCCCCCCCGCTGGCCACGGTCGTCGCTCCCGCCGTGGTGCCGAGGCTGGAGTTGCTCTGCGCGTCGAGCACACCTGCGCTAACCGTGGTCGCCCCGCTGTAGGTGTTGGCGCCCGACAGGGTCATCGTGCCGGTCCCGACCTTGGTCAGCGTCACCGTACCGCTGCCGTTCTGAATGATCCCCGAGAATGTCGTGGAGCTGTTGTTACCTCCCGCCGTCAGCGTCACCGCTCCAGCCGCGGCGCTCGTCACCGTGCCGGCGCCCGCCAGGGAGCCGATCGCGTCGCTGAACCCGTGCAGGTCGAAAGTCGCCCCGCCGGACACCGTCACCGCGCTGCCGGAGGGTACCGTATTGGTTGCGCCCAGCTGCAGGGTGCCCGCGCTGACTGTGGTCGCCCCGCTGTAGGTGTTGGCGCCCGACAGGATCATTGTCCCGGTGCCAGCCTTGGTCAGGGGGCCCGCGCCGGCGGCGATGCCGCCATAGGTCAACGTCGTGCCCGGATCGGTCGAGATCGTCCCTGCCCCGGTCAATGCGATGCCACGGTTGGCGGCGAGCGTGAAGCTGGCCGTGGTCCGCAGCGTCCCGCCTCCAAAGGTGAGCTTCCCAGCCGTGGGCGCGCCCGGGGCGGCACCCAGGCCCGCATCCGCCGCGATGGCGATCGTACCCGCATTGATCGTGGTGACGCCGGTGTAGGTGTTGGCAGCGCTCAGTGTGACGGTGCCTGAACCGCTCTTGGTCAGACCGCCAGCCCCGCTGATGACACCACTGATGGTGAGGGTCGTGCCGGCATTGCTGACCGTCACGGTCCGGGTCGCCGCGAATGTCAGGCCGAGGCTGATGGTGTTCGTTCCGGCCACGCTGCTGTCGGCCAACCCCCCGGCGCCTAGCGTGATCGCCTTGGACCCAAGGGTGTACCCGCTGCCCTTGATGGTTATCGAATTGAAGCTGGCGGCGTTAAGGTTGTTGTTGGTTGCAAGATTCGACGCACCGCTCGGGAAGACGAGATTCTCGCCCCCTGCTCCCGTTGGAGCGGCGCCGCCTGACCAGTTGTTGTTGGTGCCCCAGTTCGGATTCTGCGCGCCGGTCCAGGTGAACGTCTGCGCCGCGCCCCGCGGGACGAGCGTCAGCGAGGCGAGCACGGCGACAAAGGCGGCCACAAGGCCGCGACGCAGGCAGAACTTCAGGAGCACCTTCAATTCACCCTCGTCGTGCGCGGTGCGATTCGGTTAGTCCGCTCCCTGGCTCCCCCCATGGGGACAGGGGTGTCATCGCTCGCGGCCGCAAGGCACATGCCCGCCCGAGTGATGGAGCCACGTCATTTTCTCGTAACGGGTTACGCGAATGTGACTCAGGGCCTCTTTGCTGCGGGGAGTTACTGGGCGGTAACCGAAACGGTATCATGAGTCGCTTTCGGCGTCGGGCGCATTGGCCAGGAGGCCATACTTCTTCCTCTTTTCCCAGAGGTTTTTCCGCGAGATGCCGAGAATCTCGGCCGCGCGCTGCACGTTGCCATCGGTCGCTTCCAGGGTGAGGCGAATGTATTCGCGCTCCGCGTCGGCGAGCGAGAGCCCCCTCGGCAGTTGGAAGCGGTCCGAGGACGCCTCAGAGCGGGCCCCGCGCTCGACTTGACCGAGCGGAGGCAGGTCGGACTTTGTCAAGTTCGGCCCGTCGCTGAAGATCATGGCCCGCTCGATCACGTTGCGGAGCTCCCGCACGTTCCCCGGCCAGGGCCAGGCCTGGAGGGCCTGGAGCGCGGTCGCGTCGAGCGACTCGACCCGCTTCTTGAACTCGCGGTTGAAGGTCTCGCGAAAGTGGTCGGCGAGGAGCGGGATGTCGCTCTTGATTTCCCGCAACGGGGGCAGGGTGACGGCGGCGACGGTGATCCGATAATAGAGATCGGCCCTGAACTTGCCGGCGTCCACCTGCTCTTTCAGGTCGCGGTTCGTGGCCGTGATGAGGCGCAGGCCGACCTCGATCTCGTCGGTGCCGCCGAGCCGGCGAAAGCGCCGGCTCTCGAGGAAATTGAGCAGCTTGGCCTGCACCTCCGAGCCGAGCTCCGCGATTTCGTCGAGGAACAAGGTACCGCCGTCGGCCACCTCGATGAGTCCGCGCTTGGCTTCCCGGGCGTCGGTGAAGGCACCCTTCTTGTAGCCGAACAGCTCGGCCTCGAGCAGGTTGGCGGGCAGCGTCGAGCAGTTGATCTCGACGAACCGCCCCGCCGAGTGCGCGCTGGAATAGTGGATCGCGCGGGCGACGAGATTTTTCCCGGTGCCGCTCTCGCCCAGGAGGAGCACGCTCGGGCGCGGCATCGCCGCGGTGCGGCGCACGAACGCGCGGACCGCTTCGACCTGCGGATGCTGGCCGAGGATCGCCTGGACCGAGTATTCCTTACCCCGAGCCTGCTCGAGCGAGGCGCCTTCCTCCAGCAGCAGCCGCTCCGCGAGCGCCCGGGTGAGCAGCGTGGTCAGCTCGTCGATGTTGACAGGCTTGGTCAGGTATTCCGTGGCGCCGGCCTTCAACGCGTCGATCGCGGTCGCGACGTCGGCGTGCCCGGTCAAGACGAAGATCGGCAGGTGCCGGTCGCCGCTGCGCAACCGCCGGGTCACCTCGACGCCGTCGAGGTCGGGCATCACGAGGTCGGTGATGATCGCGTCCGCCGGCTCCTCGGCGTGATGCGCCAGCAGCGCGTCGGGGCGCGCGAACACCTGGGTCCGGAATCGCCCGGGTCCCAGGTTGGCGGCGACGAGCTTGGCATGTATGAGATCGTCGTCGAGGATGTAGACTTTGGCAATCATGAGTCCGATATTAGTCGCGCGCCCCGCTAATATTGGCGCCAGCCCCGTGCGCAGCCAGGACCTATGGCCGCTACCCCCCACGCAGCCCTGATCATTGACGACGATCGGGATCTGCTCCTGCTGGTCCGGCGCACGCTCGAGTTCACGGCCGGTTGGCAAGTGCGGACGGCCAGCTCGGGTGCCACCGGGATCGAGCTCGCCAAGACCACGCCCCCGGACGTCGTCCTCGTGGACCTGATGATGCCGGAGATGGACGGCTACGAGGTGTGTCGGCGGCTCAAGGCGGACCCGGCGACGGCAGGCATACCGGTCGTGCTGTTGACCGCCCGCCACGACCTGGACGAGCGCCGCATCGCCGAGACCGGGGCGGCCGGCGTGCTGTTCAAGCCCTTCCAGCCTGAGACCCTGGCGCAGCAGGTGCGCGACTTGTGCCGATGACCGCCCCCGATCCGTTCGCCGAGGTGCGGGCCGAGTTCGTGGCGGGCCTGGGGCGGCGCATCGAAACGATGCGGACGGCGCTGGCGCAGCTCGAGCGGGGGTTCCGCGCCGAAGACGCGGAGGCGCTGTACCGCGCCGCGCACTCGCTCACCGGTACCGCCGCGAGCTTCGGGGCCGACGGCCTCGCGCACGTGACCGGCGATCTCGAGGATCTCGCGCGCGGGTGGTTGGACCGACGCACCGCGCTGCCGGAGGAGTGGCGGGCGGCCGCAGCGGCCCTCAAGGAGCTCGAAGCCACCGCGCGCGAGTACCGCGCGACCGCGACCTCGGGCAGCTCCCGATCGTCGGCCGCCCGCCTAGCGGTCGTGGGCGAGTTGACGTCGTTGATCAGCGCAGCCGTCGACATGCGCGAGATCTTCCGGGGCGCCATCGAGAAGGTCCAGCGGGTGCTCGACTTCCGGCGGGCCAGCGTCGTGCTCGTCGACGAGTTGGCGACGCACTACTACATCCAAACGCTGTACGACAAGGCGCGCGGGGGATTCCTGCCCGGCGAGGCCGTCTTCCCCGTCGACCAGGGGCTCACGGGGGAGGCCATCCGCACAGGACGTCCCATCCGGGTGGACGGGCTTCCGGGCACGGAGGGCATACTGCTGCAGGAGGGAAGGCGCGTCTCGGCGATGATCGTGCCGTTGCACGTCGGCGACCGCGTGATCGGCGCGCTGAATTTCGGGCACGAACAGGAGGGGCACTACACGGAGGAGGATCTCGACTGGGCGGTGGTGTTGGGGCGGCAAATCGAGACCTCGCTCTACTACTCCACGCTCCTGAGCACGATCGCGCAGCAGCGGGAGGCCCTGGCGCGGGAGCACGCGACCGTGCAAGGCCAGCGCAACCAGCTGGAAGCGCTGATTGACGCCAGCGACGCCGCGATCATGATGGTCGGGCGGGATCGCAAGATTGCCTACGCCAACGCCGAGATGGCGCGACTCGTCGGGATTCCGCGGGAAGCGGTGCTGGGAGCGAGCGTGGAGACTATTCACCGGTTTCTCGGAGGCTCGTTCGTCGACGCCACTGCGTTAGCGAGCCAGGAGACGGTCCTGTCGCTCGACGCCTCGCTGCGGGACCGGGTCGAGCTCACGTTTCCCCGGCGCGCTGTGTACCAGCGTGTGGTGGCCCCGGTGCGGGAGAGCGGCGGCTCGCTGCTCGGCCACATCGTGCTGTACCGCGACGTGACCCACGAGGTGGAAGTCGAGCGGGCGAAGTCCGAATTCGTCTCGGTAGCCAGCCACGAGCTCCGGACTCCGATGACGTCGGTGAAGACGTCGCTCTCGCTGCTCCTCGCCGGTGCCGCCGGACCGCGCGATGCCTCGGCGCGCGAGCTGCTCGAGATCGCCGTCCGCAACGCGGACCGGATGATCCGACTCATCAACGACCTGCTCGACCTCTCGCGGCTCGAGGCCGGCCGCATGGAATTCCAGCTCGAGCCGGTGCCGCTCGCGGACGGCGTCGCGGCTGGCCTCGAGACCGTCGCGGCGTTCGCGCAGGAGCAAGGCGTGACCGTCGCGACCGAACCCCCCGCCGAACCCCAGGTGGTCCTCGGGGTGCGCGATCGCCTGGTCCAGGTGATCGTGAACCTGGTGTCCAACGCCATCAAGTTCTCGCCCCGCGGCGGCCGGGTCACGGTGCGCTGGTGGTCCGACAACGGCTTCGCCGTGACGGAGGTGGCGGACCAGGGGCCGGGCATCCCAGCCGACCAGCTCCAGGCCGTGTTCGAGCCGTTCCGGCAGCTGGACAGCTCGACCACCCGGGAACATGGGGGAGCAGGCCTCGGCCTGGCCATCAGCCAAGGTATCGTGGACGCCCTGGGTGGCAGGCTGTGGGCCGAGAGCGTGCTCGGGGCAGGCTCGCGCTTCTTCGTGCGCTTACCCCTGGCGCCTGAGCAGCCGACCCGCTCGCCGGCCACGTGACCCCGGGTCTCCCCACTCCCCACGCTTTGGTCTAACGTTCGGCATGGCCCGAGCTGCCCCTCCCGCCGTCCCCGGTGTGGAGCTGACTCGCCCGGCGCCGGCCGGGTGCGAAGCGATCCTAACCCCCCCGGCGCCTGCTCGCGCGCCGGGCCGCGCGCCTCCAGGAGCTCGAGGCCGGCCGGCTGCCCGACTTCCTCCCGGAGACGCGCGCGCTGCGCGAGCGGGACTGGACCGTCGCGCCGATCCCCCCCGACCTGCAGGAGCGCAAGGTCGAGATCACCGGCCCAGTCGACCGCAAGATGGTCATCAACGCCCTCAACTCGGGGGCGAGCGTGTTCATGGCCGACTTCGAGGACTCGCACTCCCCTACCTGGGAGAACACCATCCGCGGCCACCAGAACCTGGTGGACACGGTGAACGGCACGATTTCGTTCACGGGCCCGGAAGGCAAGCGCTACGCCCTGAACGAGCGGACGGCGACCCTGATGGTCCGGCCGCGCGGCTGGCACCTCGTCGAGAAGCACGTCCTGGTGGACGGGCAGCCCGTGTCGGCGTCGCTGTGCGACTTCGGCCTGTGCTTCTTCCACACCGCCCCGGCGCTCGGCGAGCGCGGCAGGGGCTCCTACTGGTACCTCCCCAAGCTCGAGAGCCACCTCGAGGCGCGGCTCTGGAACGAGGTGTTCAACTTCGCCCAGGACGCGCTGGGGCTGCCCCGCGGCACCATTCGGGCGACGGTGCTGATCGAGACGATCCTCGCCGCGTTCGAGACCGACGAGATCCTCCACGAGCTGCGCGACCACTCGGCCGGGCTCAACTGCGGCCGCTGGGATTACATTTTCAGCTTCATCAAGAAGTTCAGGAGCCGCCCCGAGTGCGTGCTCCCCGATCGCGGCCGCGTCACCATGGACCAGCCGTTCCTGCGCGCCTACGCCGAGCTCGTCATCAAGACGTGCCACCGCCGGGGCATTCACGCGCTGGGCGGGATGGCCGCGCAGATCCCCATCAAGGGCGACCCCGCCGCGAACGCCGCCGCGCTGGAGAAGGTCCGCCAGGACAAGCTGCGCGAGGTACGGCAGGGCCATGACGGGACGTGGGTCGCCCATCCGGCGCTCGTGCCCGTGGCCCGCGAGGTCTTCGATGGGCATGTGGCGGGCGCGCATCAGATTGCCGTGCGGCGCGAGGACGTCCGGGTCTCGGCCGGCGACCTGCTCGCGGTGCCGCACGGCGAGATCACCGAGGCCGGGCTCGTCGCCAACATCGACATCGGCATCCGCTACCTCGCTGCTTGGCTGGGCGGCCAGGGTTGCGTGCCGATTCACAACCTGATGGAGGACGCCGCCACGGCGGAGATCTCCAGGGCACAGATCTGGCAATGGCTGCGCCACGGGGCGCGCCTCTCGGACGGCCGCGCCGTGAGCGAGCGGCTGGTCCGGGAAACGCTCGCGCGCGTGACGCAGACCCTACCCGAACGGGTAGGTGTCGATCCCAGCGGGGGGGGTAGATTCGAACTGGCGGCAAGAATCTTCGAGCAAATGGCGACGGCGGCGGAGTTTCCGGACTTCCTCACGCTCGTCGCCTACGACTACCTGGACTGATCGAGCGACGGAGTTCGGCTATGGAACGGCAGGAGTTCATCACCACGGTCCAGCGCGAGTGGGCGACCGACAGTCGCTGGGAGGGAATCACGCGCCCTTACAGCGCCGGCGACGTCTACCGGCTGCGGGGCTCGATCGACATCGAGTACACGCTCGCGCGGCTCGGCGCCGCGCGCTTGTGGGAGCTGCTGCAGGAGGAAGCGTTCGTACCGGCGCTGTCGGCGGTGACCGGGAACCAGGCCCTCCAGCTCGTGCAGGCCGGCCTCCGGGCGATCTACGTGAGCGGCTGGCAGGTGGCGGCCGACGCGAATAACGCGCTGCAGATGTACCCGGACCAGAGTCTATATCCGTCCGATAGCGTCCCCACCCTGCTCCGCCGCATCAACAATGCCCTGAAGCGCGCCGACGAGATCCACCACCTGAAAGGGGACCACGCGATCTACTGGTTCGCCCCGCTCGTGGCGGACGCCGAGGCGGGGTTCGGCGGCCCGCTGCACGCCTTCGAGGTCATGAAGAACATGATCGCCGAGGGGGCGGCGGGGGTGCACTTCGAGGACCAGCTCGCGTCGGTGAAGAAGTGCGGGCATCTCGGCGGCAAGGTGCTGGTGCCGACGAGCGAGTTCATCACGAAGCTCGTCGCCGCGCGCCTGGCGGCGGACGTGTGCGGGGTGGATACGATTCTCGTGGCGCGCACCGACGCCAACAGCGCCACGCTGCTCACGAGCGACTGCGACGAGTACGACCGCCGCTTCCTCGCGGGCGAGCGCACGACCGAGGGGTTCTTCCAGGTCAAGAACGGCGTGGAGGCCGCGATCGCGCGCGCGCTCGCCTACGCGCCGTACGCGGATCTCCTGTGGTTCGAGACCTCGAAGCCCGACATCGAGGAAGCCCGCCGCTTCGCCGAGGCGGTGCACGCCAAGTTCCCGCGCAAGCTGCTCGCGTACAACTGTTCGCCGTCCTTCAACTGGAAAAAGCACCTCACCAAGGCGCAGATCGCCTCGTTCCAGAAGGACCTCGGCGCGATGGGCTACAAGTTCCAGTTCGTCACGCTCTCGGCCTTCCATGCGCTGAACCACAGCCTGTGGCTGCTCGCGAAAGAGTATAAGGAAAGGGGCATGGCGGCCTACGCCGATCTGCAGGAGCGCGAGTTCACCTCCGAGCGGGACGGATACGAGGCGATTCGCCACCAGGAGTTCGTGGGTGTGGGCTACTTCGATGAGGTCACCCAGGTGGCGACGAACGGCAAGTCGGCGACCCTCGCGATGGAGGGCAGCACGGAGCAGGAGCAGTTCCGGGGCGCGTGAAGCGCTCCACGCTGTACGCCGTCGCGCTCCTCGCCGCCGTCGCAGCGCTCTTCTTCTACCTGACCACGGCACGGGCCACGCAGACCTGTCGCGTGTGCGTGGAGTTCCACGGTCGCACCAACTGCGCCACGGCCCGGGCGGGCAGCGTGAAGGACGCCGTCTCCGGCGCGCAGCAGACCGCCTGCGGCCCCCTCACCGCCGGCATGGACGACCGGATCGCCTGCGACAACACGGCCCCCACCTCTTCCGAATGTCAGACCCGCTAGGCAACTAGGAAAGGCGTCAAGGAGTGGCGTCACGCTTTTCCTCGACGCTTTTCCTGGACGTTATTCGGTTTCGTTTGTAAGTTGTTTCCCCCATGTCGCAATTCTCCCTCCCCCGGTCCCCCGTGCCGGCCCGCGTGCTGCTCGACCAGGGCGTGTCCCGGCCGGGAGGCGTGTTCGTGATGGAGCGGGTGCCGCACCACGACGGCGCCGAGACGGTGCTCGAGATGCTGAACCGGCGGGAGGGGTTCTTCGCCTTCCGTCCCGCCGATGAGGAGGGAGTGCTGCTCATGTCGAAGGTCCACACGGTCTCGGTGGCGGTGGACCGCCAGGCGCCGATCGCCGATCCGGCGCGGCTCTCGGCGGCCCGCATGCTGGGGATCGAGCTGGTACTGGTGGGCGGCTCCACGCTGGGCGGCTGGGCGAGCGTGGAGCTCCCCGAGCATCACGCCCGGCTGCTGGACTACCTGAACGCGTCCGACGAGCCGTTCTTCGCGATGTGGACGCATGCGACGACCCACTACGTCAACCGAGCGCACGTGCTGTACGCGCGCCCATTGGACTGAGCCCGATGCCCGCCCGCCTCGATCCGTTCGTCGACGTGCTGCTCCGGGAGCGGGGAGATCAGCTCTATCTCCTCCCCGACGAGCCGGTCACGATGGTGAAGGACGGCAAACCGCGGAAGGTGAGCCGCCAGCCGCTCACGGATCAGCACATCTACGCCCTGCTCGTCGAAGTGGCCCCGTCCGAATCGGCGGACCGCATCGACCAGATGGCCGAGACGGAGTTCGATTACGTGGCGGACCGCGGGCTGGTCCGGGTGCGCATCGTACCCGAGGCCGGGCGGCTCACGGCGATGGTCGCGCCGCTCGATCAGGCGACGCCGGCCTCGCCCGCCGCCGTTCCCGCGGCACCACCCTCGCCGGCGCCTGCTCGCCCGGCCCCGCCGGCCCCCGCCGCCCCGCCGGTCCTGGCGGCCGAGTCCTCGGCCCCCCAATACCAGGCGGCCGAGCAGGCGTTGGGCGGGCTGCTGCGCCAGCTGGTCCACACCAAGTCGTCCGACCTCCACCTCCGCGTGGGCGAGCCGCCGATCTTTCGCACTCACGGCGAAATGAAGCGGCAGGCGGGCGAACGCGTGCCGGCGGAGCAACTCGAATCGATGCTGCTCGCCGTGATGCCCGAGCGGAACCGCGCCGACTGGAGGGAAACCGGCGACGCCGACTTCGCCTACGAAATCACGGGTCTGGCGCGCTTCCGGGTCAACGCCGCGCGCGACCGCAAGGGACCGGTGGCGGTGTTCCGCGTCATCCCCGCCCAGGTGCTCACGGTCGAGGAGCTCGGCATCGCCAAGGAGGTGCAGCAGCTCTGCTATCTCACGAAAGGGCTGGTGCTCGTCACGGGGCCCACCGGCTCGGGGAAGTCGACCACGCTGTGCGCGCTCGTCGACCTCGTGAACCGCATGCGGTCGGACCACATCATCACGATCGAGGACCCGATCGAGTTCGTGCACGAAAACAAGAAGTGTCTCATCACGCAGCGCCAGGTCGGCGTCCATACGGAGAGCTTCAAGTCCGCGCTGCGCGCGGCGCTGCGCGAGGATCCGGACATCATTCTCGTCGGGGAGATGCGCGATCTCGAGACCGTCGCGATCGCGATCGAGACGGCGGAAACGGGACACCTGGTGTTCGGGACGCTGCACACGACGACGGCGGCATCGACCGTCGACCGCATCATCGACCAATTTCCGGCCGACCGGCAGGCGCAGATTCGGGTGATGCTCTCCGAATCGCTGAAGGGTGTGATCTCGCAGACGCTGTGCAAGCGCCTGGGCGGCGGCCGCGTGGCCGCCCGCGAGGTGCTGCTCACGACCCCCGCGATCGCGAACCTCATCCGCGAGGGCAAGACCTTCCAGATCCCCTCGATCATGCAGACCTCGAAGCAGCTGGGCATGGTGACCCTGAACGACGCGCTGCTCGAGCTCGTCGAGAAGAAGGAGACGAGCCCCGACGAGGCCTACACGAGGTCGGTCGAGAAGGCGGGGATGCTCGCGGCGCTGAAACAGCGCGGGCACAAGCTCACGATCGCGGGATAGGCCCCCGCCGTATCAACAGTACGCCGCGGGCATGGCCTCGCGCATCAGCGCGAGGCTGCGGCAGGCGGCTTCCTGCACGGCCGCCGGGGACTCGCCGCGCCGCACGCATCGCTTGACGATCTCCAGTGCCTGAACGGGATGTTCGTCATCGTACTTGGCGTGCTCTTCGAGCCACCATCGTCCCTTTTCTCGTTCCTGCTGAGCCCGCGGAGCGCCTTCTCGGAGATCTTCTGCGCGATTCCCTCGACGGCATAGTTCGTCGCCGACACCGCCGCTCCGAACGGAGCCGCGAGGCACATGTTGGTGAGGTAGTCGTGGAAGGCGCGCACTTGGGGAACCGCCGGCTCCGTGCGCTCGAAGCGCTCCCGCGGCACCTCGAACCCGTCGCCCATGGCGCGCCACATCGACCCGTGGCGTCGCTCGACCCTGATGTTGTCCTCGAAGAACGGGCGGGCGTCGTCGGGAGCGCGGTCAAGCAGCACCTGTAGCCACTGCGGGAAGTCACGGATGATCGGGTAGAAGGCGACGAGAAAGTTCTGGATCTTGCCGGTCACGAGGCGGTTTTCGGCGGCGTCTTCGACCACCGGCGTACTGAGGATCGCCTCTTGGGTCGGCTCGAGGGCCGCGTTCAGGTCGGTGACCCAACCGGGGTGAGGGGTGACGTCCATAGGTCGTGCCCTCCTTGGCGTGGCGCTTCAGTCGGCCGCCCCCAGCGATGCCTAACGCGTGCCATCGTGCTCGACCACAGCTGGCGCCTGGGATCTCGCGGGGACGCGTGGTGGGTGTTGCGCGGGCGCAACGCCTGCTCGGGAGGGCTCTGCGAAGCGGGGGCCCGCGCGGGAAGGAACAGGAGCCACCGGGCGGATTTGAACCGCCGACCCCTCGATTACGAATCGAGAGCTCTACCACTGAGCTACGGTGGCGCGGTCCTAACTTAGCCAGGTGCTGCGCGACGCGGTACCCCACCAGTGCGCTCCGCCCTCCACGCCTCGATCCCTTCACGCACGATCAGGGGAAGCATCGCAAGAGCAGCTACTGGATCGGCCCACCACCAGCCGAGCACCGCGTTGAGACCCAGACCGAGAAGAGTCGTCGCCGAGAGCCACGCACACACGATTGTCTCGTGCGCGTCCGCCCGGAGCGCCCGGCTCCCGAGGCTGGCCGCCAGGCGCAGCTTCGCTCTAGCGAGGAGGGACATCACGATCAGAGAGAGCACCATGAGCACGATCCCCACGACGCTCTCTCCGGGCCGATCGCCGGTCAGAAGCCGACGCCCCGACTCTGCCACGATGTAGACCGCCAGGGCGAGGAGCAGGACGCCTGCCCAGCGCGCTGCCCGCGCCTCGACCGCGGGCCCGACGCGCGCCGCGCCCAGCTCCGCCCTGAGCCGCCACCACAGCACCACGCCGCTCGCCACCTCGATCACCGAGTCGATGCCGAACCCGGTCAGCGCCACCGAGCCGGCAACGAGACCGGCCGCGATCGCGACAACCCCCTCCAGGGCGTTGTAGCCAACCGTCACGCCTTCGAGCGCCAGCCCCCGACGCAACAGAGCCACACGTTCCATGCTACGGTCCTGCCGTCTGCGTCTGCGCCGGGGGTCGAAGCAACAGTGCATTCACAGTCACCGTCACCGTGCTGGCACTCATCGCGAGGGCCGCCCACGCCGGTTTGAGCAGGATCCCCAATGATGGATACAACACGCCGGCAGCGAGCGGGATAGCGATCAAGTTGTAGATCGCGGCCCAAAAGAGATTCTGCTTGATCTTGCGGTGCACGCGGCGGGCAAGAACGAGCGCGACGGGAACGTCGGCCGGGTCGTCCTTCATCAGAATGATTCCAGCCGTCTCGATCGCAACGTCCGTTCCCGCGCCGATCGCTATGCCGACCGTCGCCGCCGCAAGCGCTGGCGCATCATTGACGCCGTCCCCCACCATGGCGACCCGACGGCCCTGCTCCTCGAGGCGCTTGACCTCTGCAGCCTTGTCACCTGGCAACACCTCGGCCCGCACATCATCGATGGCGAGCGTGCGGGCCACTGCCACGGCGGTGGCCCGGCTGTCCCCCGTGAGGAGCAGGACACGGATGCCGAGGTCGTGGAGGGCCGAAACCGCACCTTTCGCGTTCGGACGAATCCGATCGGCGATCGCGATGAAACCGAGCACCCGGCCATCCGCCGCAACGTAGAGCGCGGTCTTGGCCTCTGCTCGCAGCCGCTCGGCTTCACGCTCGAGCCCCGGCATGACGCCGTTTCGCTCGAGCAGCCTGCGATTACCCACCAGCACGGTGCGACCGCCCACGGTCGCCTGTACGCCGTGGCCAGGAACGGCCTCGAAATGGGAGGGCGAATCGACGACCAGCGCACGCTTCTTGGCGGCTGCGACAACGGCGGTAGCGAGTGGGTGCTCCGACTGCGCATCCGCTGCGGCGGCGAGCCGGAGAATCTCTGCCTCTTGCACGCCTGCCGCAGGAATGACGTCCGTCACCGAGGGCCTGCCTTCCGTGAGCGTGCCGGTCTTGTCGAAGACGACCGTGTCCACCTGGGCAGCCGCCTCGAGCACCGTGGCGTTCCGGAAGAGCACGCCGGCGCGCGCTGCCCGCCCCACACCGACCGTGATCGCCGTCGGAGTCGCGAGCGCGAGCGCGTCCGGACAGGCGATCACGATCGCTGCCACCGCAGCCGACAGCGCGAAGGAGACGCCTTGGTGTCCAAATAGCAGCCACGCAGCGAACGTGACGGCTCCGGCCGCGAGCGCCACAATCACCAGGTACTTGCCAGCGAGATCGGCTAGACGCTGCGCTGGCGCCTTTGAGGACTGTGCTTCCCGGACCATGGCGACGATGCGAGCCAACGCCGTGTCAGCGCCGACCTTGCTCGCGCGGAATCGGAACGCTCCCTGCTGGTTTCGCGTCCCGCCCACCACCTCGTCGCCGGGCCCCTTCGCGACCGGCACCGGCTCTCCGGTGAGCATCGATTCATCTACGTAGCTCGAGTCCTCGATCACGACGCCGTCCACGGGGATGGTATCGCCCGGCCGAACCGCAAGGACGTCGCCCACCGCGATGGCTGCGAGTGACACTTCCTCCTCTTGCCCATGCCGCATCCGACGCGCGGTGGGCGGCGCGAGCTTGAGCAGCGCCTCGACCGCCCGGCCGGTGGCGAAGCGGCTCCGCATCTCCATCCAGTGGCCGAGGAGGCTGAAGGCGGTCAGCATCGCCGCGGCATCGTAGAACGGCTCGCCACGCAAGCCGAATGTGACTGCGGCCGAGTACACGTAGCTCACGAGGATGCCGGTCGCGATCAGGGTCATCATCGTGAGCTCGCGCTGTCGCAACGAGCGCGCCGCGGACGACACGAATGGCCACCCGCCCCACCAGACGACGACCGAGGTCAGGACGAAACCCAGGAGCCCGGGCGACAGTCCCAATGGCGGCGCGAGCTCGCGGCCGAAGAGCGAGGTGCCAAGCGGCGAGTAGAGGACGATCGGGACGGTGAGGATCGCCGACCCAACGAAGCGCCGCAGCATGTCCCGGACCATGTGCGCCCCATGTCCGGCGTGCGCTTCCGGCGCCTGGCGGTGCTCGGCTGGCGTTTCGACAACCGCCTCTCGGCAAACGCACCCGTACCCAGCCCGACGCAGGGCGTCGTGAAGCGCCGCCGCATTCGTCGCCTGGGGATCGATGGTGACGTGGGCGACGGCGCGGGTCCGATCGACGTGGACGCCCTGCACCCCTGCCGCATTTGAGAGAAAGCGCTCGATCCCTGTCAGGTCGCCAGCGTCGTGACAGTTCTTGAGGCTGATCTCGAGCATCATGCCGCTCACGCCCCCGGAGGTCTGTGCTTGATGATGCTGGTGATGTTGTTCTCCAGTCCTCGGCGGCGCCACAGGTAGTACAGGACCGGAATTACCACGAGCGTGAGCACCGTGGATGTCACCATCCCCCCGACCATCGGCGCCGCGATCCGTTTCATCACGCTCGCTCCCGCGCCGTGACTCCACAGCGCCGGCACGAGCCCGAGCATGATCGCGAGCACGGTCATGAGCTTCGGCCGCACGCGGTTGACCGCGCCGTGCTCGATAGCGCTCACGAGCTCCGCCAGCGTGGGACGCCGCCCGCCCTGTGTGACCGCGTCCCAGGCGTGATCGAGGTAGATCAGCATCACCACGCCCGTCTCGGCCGCGACACCGGCTAGCGCGATGAATCCGACCGCGACGGCGATCGACAGGTTGTAGTCGAGCAGCCACATGATCCACACCCCGCCGACCAGGGCGAACGGCAGTGATAGCATCACGATCGCCGTCTCGGCTACGGTACCGAACGTGAGATACAGGAGCAGCGCGATGATCCCGAGCGTGAGCGGGACGACGACTTGGAGTCGCGCCTTCACCCGCTGAATCGCCTCGTACTGACCGCTCCAACGCAGCCAGTAGCCGGTGGGGAGCTTCACCTCGCGCGCCACGACGCCCTGAGCGTCGCGCACATAGCTCCCCACGTCCCGCCCCCGCACGTCGATCGACACTTGATCGTAGAGGTAGCCGCCCTCGCTCCGGATCATCGGTGGGCCGGGGCTGAACCGAATGTCGGCCACCTGCCCAAGCGGCACCTGCGGGCCGCCACTGCTGCCGACCAGGAGCCGGCTGATCGTCGTGGGGTCATCCCGGAAGTCACGGGCATAGCGCACCTGCACTGGGTAGCGCTCGCGGCCCTCCACCGTCGTCGTGATCTCCTCCCCGCCGAGCGCCAGGCTGATCACCTCCTGCGCGTCGCCGGTGGTGAGTCCATAGCGGGCGAGGGCATCCGCATCCGGCCGGATATCCAGGTAGCGCCCCCCAAACGACCGCTCGGCGTACACGCTCGCCGTGCCCCGGAGCGGCGCGAGCGTGCGCTCGATATCCTGACCGATGCGCTGGATGGTCTGGAGGTCGGGGCCGAAGATCTTGACCGCAAGGGTCGTCCGCACGCCGGTCGAGAGCATGTCCGTGCGGTTCTTGATCGGCATTGTCCACGTGTTGACGGCGCCCGTGAGACGCAGCCGTTGATCCATTTCGGCAATCAGGCGATCCTGGGTCATCCCCGGCCGCCACTCCGACTCGGGCTTCAAGTTCACCACCGTCTCGACCATCGACATCGGCGCCCAGTCGGTGGCCGTATTCGCGCGGCCCGCCTTGCCCCACACCGACGCGACCTCAGGAAATGTCATGAGGATGCTGTCCTCCACGTGGAGGAGGCGCCGCTGCGTGGTGAGAGACACCGCTGGCAGCGTGTTGGGCATGTACATCAGCGAGCCCTCGTTCAACGGCGGCATGAACTCGCTGCCGAGCCGCGAGAGGGGGATGAGCGTCAGCGCGAGAATCGCCGCCGCGCCGCCCAGCATCAGCCACCGGGCGCGCAGCGCCCATTGCAGCACCGGCCGATAGAGCTGGATCGCCCAGCGGTTGAGCGGGTTCTCCGCCTCGGCGAGGATCTTCCCCTTCACGAACCAGCCCATGAGTACGGGCACGAGCGTCACCGAGAGCAGCGCCGCGGCCGCCATCGCGAAGGTCTTGGTGAGCGCGAGCGGCCGGAACAGCCGCCCCTCCTGGTCCTCGAGCGTGAACACGGGGAGGAACGACAGCGTGATGATCAGGAGGGACATGAATAGTGCCGGGCCGACCTCGCGCGCCGCGGCGAACACGCGCTCCCAGTGCGGCCGGCGACCGTCAGGGAGTCCTTTAGGGTCCGGCTCGTGCTCGATGTGCTTGTGGAGATTCTCCAGCATCACGATCGCGGCGTCGATCATGGCGCCGATCGCGATCGCAATCCCGCCCAAGCTCATAATATTCCCGTTGATGCCAAGCCAGCGCGTGACCGCGAGCGACACCAGAATGCCGAGCGGCAGCGTGGCGATCGCCACGAGGGCGCTGCGCGCGTGCAGCAGGAACACCGCGCAGACGAGCGCGACAATGACCGACTCCTCGAGCAGCGTGCGCCACAGCGTCTTGATGGACCCGTGGATCAAGTCGGAGCGGTCGTACGTCGCCACGATGCGGACGCCCGCCGGCAGCGCGGGCGCGATCTCGGCGATCCGCTGCTTCACGCCGTCGATCACGCGCAAGGCGTTCTCGCCATAGCGCATCACCACGACCCCACCGACGGCCTCCCCTCTGCCATTCCGCTCGGCGATCCCGAGCCGCAGGTCGGGCCCCATCGTCACCCGGGCCACATCGCCGACCCGCACCGGGCGCCCATCCTTCCCGACGCCGACCGCGACCTTCTCGATGTCACCGATTCCACGGAAGTACCCGAGCCCACGGATCGCGTAGTCGGAGCCCGCCACCTCTACGGTCCGCGCCCCGACGTCTTGGTTCGCCCCGCGAACGGCACTGATCAACTCCCGCGCGGTGGCCCCGTACGCCAGCAGTCGCGCGGGGTCGAGCAGCACCTGGTACTGGCGCACGAACCCGCCCAGACTCGCGACCTCCGCGACGCCCGGCACCGATTGCAACGCGTACCGCACCTGGAAGTCCTGAATCGAGCGGAGCCGGTCGGGCGAGTACCCGGGACCCTCGAGCGCGTACTGATAGACCCAGCCCACGCCAGTAGCGTCTGGCCCGAGCCGCGTCTTGGCGCCCGATGGGAGCCGACTTTGAATCGCGTTCAGGTACTCGAGCACGCGTGAGCGCGCCCAGTAGAGATCAGTCCCGTCCTGGAAGATCACGTACACGAAGGACGAGCTGAACATCGACTGCCCGCGCACCACCTTGACTTTGGGCACGGCGAGAAAAGTGGTGAGAAGCGGATAGGTGACCTGGTCCTCGACGACTTGGGGCGCCTGGCCCGGGTAGTCGGTGTAGACGATCACTTGAGTATCCGAGAGATCCGGGATCGCATCCACCGGCATCGTGCGGAGCAAGAACACGCCGGCCACGAGCACGAAGATCGCGCCGAGCGCCACGAGCTCGCGGCGCCGGATAGACCACGCGATGAGCTTCTCGATCATGGGCGGCGCTCTCCTTCCTTGGCGGGCATCTGCATCCCGCCCATGTTCAGGCCCATCCCCATCTGAAGCATGAGTCCCTGAATCGCCGCGGCGAGGTTCGACTCCGAGTCGAGCAGAAACGTCGCCGAGGCCACGACTTCGTCGCCCGGTTTCAAGCCGGCGACGATCTCGACGAGGGAGTCGCCGCGCTCGCCGACGTGCACTTCGCGCGGGACGAACCGGCCGTCGCCCCGGTTCAAGAACACAATGTCCTTGGTTCCGGTCGGCAACACGGCTTCGAGCGGCACGCTCACGGCGCGATGGCCCGCCGTCGCGAGCTCCGCGGCCGCGTACATCCCGGGCCGCAGCGCGCCGTCCGCGTTGGCGACCTCCACCCGCGCGGTGAGGGTCCGGGTCTTGTCGTCGAGCTGGGGGTAGATGAAGGTCACGCGTCCGCGGAACGTCCGCCCGGGCACGGCGTCCACGGTGCTGCTCGCGCGCGTTCCCACCCGCGCTGCGGACGCGTCCTGCTCGAAGATCGCCAGGTCCACCCACAAGACGCTGCGATCGGCGATCTGAAACAGATTATCGCCAGCCTTCACCGCTTGGCCTTCGATGACCAGCTTCTCCGTGACTTCGCCGCTCCGCGGGGCACGCAGCAACAGCGTGCGCGTCACGCTTCCTCTCGCCTGCAGGCTGTCGATCTGATCGTCCGGGATGTCCCACAGAGCGAGACGGCGCCGAGCACTGGCGGCGAGAGTGTCATCCTTCAGCCGCCGCGCCAGGAGGTATTCCTCCTGAGCACTGACCAGGTCGGGAGAATAGAGTGCCAGCAGTTGGTCGCCCCGTTCGACGCGCTTGCCGACGTAATCGGCGTACAGGCGCTCCACCCAGCCGCCGACCCGAGCATTGACGTAGACGAGGTTCGGCTCGGCGTACTTGAGCACCCCCACCGCTCGCACGGAGGACCGGACCGGCCGCTCGCTCGCCCGCGCAAACGTGATGCCGAGTCGCTCGGCCTCGGTGCGGTTCACCGGCACGCCCGAGGTGTCAGCGCCGGCGACCGGCGTTCCCGGCATCCCTGGCATCCGCTGCATGTCCTTCATGCCCGCTGTCTCGTCGCTTCGGGCGGGCTTCCGCTGGCATCCGGTCAGCGTCACAGCGGCGACGACCAGGCTAATGAGGATTCGTTTCACGGCAACGTCTCCCCTGCGGTCAGCTGCCGCAGCATGACAAGTTGAGCCTGGTAGTCCGACGCGACCGCGACCGCTTCCAGCTCGGCCCGGTACCGGGCGTCTTCGACCGACAGGAGGGTGAGGAACTCGGCGCGACCGACCTGATAGGTCCGCAACACCGATTCGACTGTTCCCCGCGCATTGGGCAGGACACCGTCCATGAGGAGCGCAAGCCGCTGCTGTAGCGCCTCGACTCGGGCAGCGGCTTCAGCGACCTCGCGACTCAGCTGGAGCTCCGCCTCGCGCAGCAAGGCCGCGGCCCCGGTTGAATCGGCGCGCGCGGCGTCGGCCAGCCGGTTCTGTTTGCGCCAGGCCCAGATCGGCACACGCAGCGCCAAGAAGGCGGAAAAGAAGTCGGGAAACTTGAACGTTCCCGCGTACGGCGGGCGGTACCCGTAGCGGGCGGTGAGCGTGAAGTCGGGCCGCGCTCCCAGACGCTCAACCTGGATCGTCCGCGTCGCCTGCTCGACGGCCGCGCGGCGGCCCGCGAGGCGCGGGTGCGCGGCCAGTGCCAGGGCGACGAGGGAGTCCGAGGGCGGCAGCGGCGAGATCCCCGCCCGTACTTGAGCGGGGTCCATCGGAACGATACCGAGAGAGTCTCCCGGCGTCCGATTTCGCAAGGCGTTCACAGCGGCGAGCGCGGCGACGCGCTCGCTCTCCAACGCGAACTCCTCGGACCGCAGGCGATCGCGGGCCAGCTTTGCCTGGAGCGGATCGCTTTGCGGCGCGGCGCCCGTCGCGTAGCGCGTCGTGCTGAGTTGCACGGCTGCTTCAAGAAGCTCCCGCTGGTGGCGCAGCGTCTCCAGCGCCGTGACCGTGTAGCCGAGGCGGTAGTAGGCGACCGCCATTGCGGTCGTAAGCTCCCGGCGGACGGTGCCCTCTTCCGCGCGGGCGCCTGCCGCAGCCGCCCGCACGACGCCCGAACGCGCGCCGAGGCTACCCGGCCAGGGAATCTCCTGGCTCAGCTCCACGTCCACCTCGGTGAAGTCGCTCCGGTTGAACTCGAAGTGCGGCAGCAGCAGGTCCATGACGCCCACGGACAGCATCGGGTCGGGCAGCGA
>WNGM01000771.1_pt1 | contig 44397 bp, 37 predicted proteins | sample 5400571 | NCBI WGS metagenome assembly WNGM01 (sample SAMN13153378, study PRJNA577476) | soil metagenome | isolation source: 100 cm soil or saprolite under Garry oak tree replicate 2 | place: USA:California | collected 2016-06-15 | reverse complement strand
TCGCGGAAGTGGCCTGCAAGTCCTGGCGAAGTTTGTGGACCTCATCGAGAATCGCACGAAGCGTATTTGAGTCCGTTGGCGTCGTTTGGCCAGGGATCGCAGGACCAGACAGGAAAACGCTCAGTAGGAGAAGAGAGAACGTGCGCATATCGCACCTCCGGAAAAGCACGAAGCTCGGTTACACCGACACGGCTCCGCCTTATTCCCTGCAGCAGGCAACCGTCGGAACCCATATTGGGTCACGACCAGTTCTCTTTCTTAGAGGGCAATCTCCATGGAAATGTTCCTGACGGCAGCTGTGTGCTTCTAGTCTCACACCTGACCCTAGGCCCTCTCGGATAACCAGAAAAAGCTTCGTTGCGAACAGGCGATGAAAACCGCTAGGAGAAGAACCTCAAATCGCTGGGCCACAGTGTCCAGCAACCGAGCACCGGGCGCGAGCGGCCAGAAGGAGATCCTGCTCCATCCAGTGGGCTGAGAAGCAAGAAAAGTTCCAGCCAGCGCAGAAGTGTTTTTTCTTGACTTCTCCTTAGAACTTATCGGCCTTGAATAAGCTCAAATCGGTGCGCCCTCAAACAAACCCTTAGTCGCGCAACGCACTGCCTTCATAAAGAAATGTCATCGGCTTGGGACCTTTCATATAGCCGGTCGCGAGGTGGGTAATGTGAAAACCCGCTCCTTCGAGCAACGCAGGAATCGGCCGGTTCAAGTGACAGCCGCCGGCAATGCGCTTCCACACCGGCGTCAAACGGTCCTGCCACTTTCTTACGCTTTCTTCCGGCGCTTGGCCATGTTCGACGAACAGCAGCTGTCCACTGGGTTTCAGCACGCGCCGCATTTCACTGAGAGCTTGCGATGCATCGGCGATGGAGCACAATGTCCAGGTCGTCACCACGGTATCCACGCTGCCGCCCTCCAGGGGAATTGCCTCTGCCGAGGCTTCGAGGAATACTACGGCCGCGGAGGACTTGCCTGCTGCGCGCTGCGCCATGGTAATCAATTTTACGGACGGCTCCAGCGCAAGAATTTCCTTCACGCGCGGCGGATAGAATCTCAGATTCGGACCTGCGCCAATTCCAATCTCGAGTACGCGACCTTCCGCCGCTGCAAGCACCCGTTCCCGATACGGCGACAATTCGCGATTGCGCATCGCGAGATTCACCAGATGCGGAACGATGTGTTCCTGATAGAAGCCCATGATAATCATTTCTTAGCGGCCCGGGAGAAAACCCAGCAACTTCTTTTTCACTTCACCGGCAAATGTTCGGGGGGCAGTTTGCGCTCCCAGCGATGCTTGCGCAATTCCGCCAGCAAGTCAGCGGGCAAATACGCGGGAGCGTATTCAGAGAATGTTCCTCGTCCGCTCACCAGAAGGTTTGCTTCCACGTTGCGCGTCTTGCGCATTCCGGGGATCGTCGTACTGACATCGGGATTGCTCAAAATAAATCGCAGCGCCAGCTCCGGCAGCGTCATTCCTTCGCTCGCCCCATCGCCCGCCATTTTCTCCTGCGCCGTATCACGCAACAACAGCCTCAGCGCATCCACGCGTTTCAAAGTTTCCTGCAACTTTCCGCCAGAAAAATACGAGTTGCGCCAGTCTCCATCCGCCCATTTGCTCGAAGCGGTCAGCGCTCCGGTCAGCGCTCCTTCATCGAACGGAACGCGCGCAATCACCGCCACATTTTTTTCGCGGCACGCCGGAAACAATTCATCTTCGGGATTCTGGTCGAAAATGTTGTACACCACCTGCACGGAGTCGACGAGGCCCGCGAGCACCGCTTTCACTCCATTCCACGGTTGCCAGCGATTCAAGCTGATGCCCACGGCGCGCACTTTTCCACTCGCTTTCAATTTCTCGATCGCCGGGCCGATTCGCGCATCTTCCAGCCAACTGTCGTTCCACGTATGCAGCTGGATCAAATCCAGCGATTCGAGTCCCAGATTTCGCAAACTTTTCTCGACGTATTCCGTGATGTGCTCTGGTGGATAATTTTCGTCCAACGTGGAATTTGCCGGCGCGGGCCAGCTCTGATTTTTCGGCGGCACTTTCGTTGCGACAAATATTCTCTTGCCCGAGTTTGCGCGCAACACTTGCTCCAGCAATTTCTCGCTGTGGCCGTTTCCGTACACCCATGCCGTATCAAAGAAATTGCATCCCAGATCGATTGCCCTTTGCAGGGACCCGAGCGATTCCGTATCTTCCGAACCGCTCCACGCGCCCATGCCCCACATGCCGTAGCCAATCTCACTTACGTCCCAGCCCGTCCGTCCAAATTTTCTAAAGCGCATTCAGTGGTTCCCCAATTTTCTCGGCTCGCGTCGACACTCGGCGCCGATCGCTGATCACTCTTTTTATTGGCTCCACTCGGTGGGAGTGCGCACCCAGCGATGCTTTTGCAATTCCGCATGCAGAGCGGCGGGCAGCGGGCCTTGGTCGCTTGCGGCGATATTCGCTTCGACGTTACGGAGTTTTCGCATGCCCGGAATGATCGTACTCACATCAGGATTGTTCAAGATGAATCGCAGCGCCATCTCCGGCATGGAAGAATCGGCAGGAACGAGCGGCTTCAAGGCATTGGCATGCTCTACGCTCGATTGCAAATTTTCTGGAACAAAATATGTGCTGCGCCAGTCTTCTTTTGGCCACGTGCTTTTTGCTGTGAGCGTTCCCGTCAGTGAGCCTTCGTCGAACGGCACACGAGCAATCACGCCAATATCATGCGCGCGGCATGCCGGAAATAATTCGTCTTCGGGGTTCTGGTCAAAGATGTTGTAGATGACTTGCACCACATCCACAAGCCCGGATTTCACGGCGCGAATTCCGTTCCACGGTTCCCAGCGGTTCATGCTGATGCCGACGGCGCGAACTTTTCCGTTCTCGCGCAATTTTTCAATCGTGTGCGCCGTGCGTTCGTCATCGAGCCATTGATCTTCCCAGGTGTGGTATTGGATCAGATCGAGCGTGTCCGTGCCGATGTTGCGCAAACTTTTTTCGACGTACTCGAACACATAATCCGGTGGATACGATTCATCCAGCGTGAATGCGCGCCTTGACGGCCACTGCCGATTCTTTGGCGGCACTTTTGTCGCTACATACAATTTCTTCCCCGCGTTCGCGCGCAGCGCTTTACCAAGAAGCTCTTCGCTGTGCCCGTCGCCGTAGGCCCACGCGGTATCAAAAAAATTGCAACCGAGATCGATCGCGCGTTCGAGCGAGGCGAGGGATTCGGCATCCTGCGAACCGGTCCATCCCGCCATGCCCCACATTCCGTAGCCGATTTCGCTGACCTGCCACCCCGTCCGACCAAACCGCCGAAATTTCATGGCTCTTCTCCCCGCCACTGTGTGTGCGCGTGCGTGCACATTATATATGCGCGGAATTGCTGGACGCTTATAACTGTTGCGATTCAACTGTACCTTGGTACAGGCGGTTCTCCTGCGGCGCGCCTGCTAGCATCGAAAAATAGGGCCGGAGTTTGCCGGTAAGGAGATGCTTTCCGATGAAGCGCGGGCTCAGTTTTCTGGCCGTGGTGGTTTTTGGTTTTTCCGCCGCGGGATTGCGCGCGCAGCAAGCGGCGCACTCAGCAAACGCAAAGTCCTCTGCTAAAAATTCCATTGAGCAGATGCGACTGACTACAAAATCCGATCACGCACGCGAATTATTTGGCCAGGCGATTATTTTGAGCGGGAATTACCGGCTGGACGAATGCCTGAAGAGCTTGCGCACGGCGGTCAGTGAAGACCCGGATTTTGCCGCAGGCTGGAGTTTGCTTGCATATTACGCAACGGATTCGCACGAGGCTGCAGACGCGCTTGCTCGCGCGCAGAGTCTGGTTGGAAAAGCGTCTCCGAGCGAAATGCTTTTCGTCCGCTGGGTGGCCGCTCTGAAACACAATGATCAGATCGGGGCAATTTCCAATCTGAACGATCTGGTGAAGCGAGAATCCGGCGACAAATTTGTCCTGTATCTGGCGGGACGCTGGTTTGTGGACCAGCGCGACCAACAGCACGCAATTCCTCTGTTTGAAAAAGTTCTGGTGCTCGATCCGGAATTCACACCGGTCCTGAATCGGCTTGGCTACGCGTATGCAGCGATGGGCGACATGGCACGCGCGGAAGCGCTGATGCAACAGTACATTGCGGCGATGCCGGCGGATCCGAATCCGGAAGATTCTTACGGCGATATTCTTTTTAAGGCGGGCCGATACAGCGAGGCTCGCGCGCATTTTGAATCCGCATTGAAAAAAGATCCTACGTTCGGTCCTTCACAGCATGAATTGGGAGACGTGTTCGCGTTGCTGGGGAATCAAGGAGCAGCGCGGGAAGCTTACGAAAAATCGGCGCGTGTGGCGGCGAATCCACGACGAGGCCTCGAATACCGCTCTTCGATTGCATTGAGTTACGTGCGCGAAAACCTTTACGGGTTTGCTGACCGGGAATACGCGACGCTGGCAGCAGAAGCAAAATCGAAAAAGTACACGGACCTGGAAGCCGCGCTTCACGAAGCGATGGCTCTATACCAAGCGGATGATCTTGAGGCCATGAAACATCTGGATGCCGCGGAAGATGCGATCCGCAGCGACGCAGATTTGGCCACGGTGACCCGCGACGAACACATGGCGGTGATTCGGCGGTGGCGGGGAGTACGCTCCTTGCACGCCGGGAATCCCGCGATGGCGGATGTTTGTATCCGCGTGATGCAGCAGAGATACGAGTCCACGGAAAACGAGTCTATCGGAGATCAGTTGCACGCGTTGCGCGGCACGTGGTTGGTGGAACAACGCAAATATCAGGAAGCGATTCCTGAACTTGAGCAGGCGAGCGATGACGCGTTTTCGCTGGATTTGCTGGCGCGTGCGAAACGCGAATCGGGCGACGCTCCCGGCGCGGATGCGACACTTCGCCGGCTTTTCGCGATTCACGCTTCAACCATGGATTCCGTGCTTGTCGTTGAGCCTGCACGGCAAAAGTCTGCAGTTTCCGCAACGGCTTCGACTGCCCGGTAACTGCTAGCCAAAACTGGTCGAGGACCCAAGAGGAGTTGACTTTGGCGACAGGGCTCAAGTCGTCTGGCGAAGCGCTTCTAGAATGTCCGCTCCCACATTGGGCGCGAGGGCAACACAACCAAGAAGCAGATCCCTCGAGAGACAAGTCCACTAGCGAAGTATCGCGGGATCGGTGTTCCCGGAATGGCAGTACTTCGCGCGATCCGCAAGCTGCGCGGCCGATGAATCCAAAGAGAGTCCGCGACTTATTCCTTCAATTTGAGTTTGCCTGCGGCTTTTTGTTCTTCGAGGAAGGCTTTGAGCTCTGGGACGGCCTCGAGGAGGCGGGTCCACTGTTCGTAATAGAGTGTGACGGGGAAACGGCCGAGGCCATAGACGCTGACGCCGCCTTTTTCGCCGACGCGAAAATCGAGAGTGCCGCTTCTTTTTGAGCCGGATTGTTTTTGCAGTTGCGCGAGTTGCGCTTTGAGTTCTTCGTAGCTTGGTTCGGACATGGCGTCAATCCTCCGCGGACAACCAACAAGAAAAATCTAACACAGAGGACACCGAGAGCACAGAACTGCGTAGTTATGCGAGGCGGCGCGTGAGACCTTCGCACGCGGTCGCCGTGAAAGGCCGGCATCTACAACAAAGCACCGGTCTCTCCGGAAAGAACCGGAGCGCAAAAGGCACGGAAGACCGGCCACTACAACGGCGAACAGAACAGGCGAGAGTGCCTGCACCACCATCGAGTGGATTAGGGGCGGTCAGCGGGGACACCTTCGCCGGTGAGTTCGCGTTGGGCGGCGTGTGCTCCTGCTAGCGAAGTATGATTGCGGTGATGAACGATCAAGTGCATGAGGAACATCAGGATGAGGACGGCGCCGAAGGTGACGACGATGGTTGCGCCTGTTGGCGTGTCCAGCTGGACGCTTAGCCAGCAACCTAGAGCTGAGACGACGGTGCCCATGGTCCAGCCGATGGCGAGGCGCGGGCCGATGCGATCCGCGAAAAGCATCGCGCCGACGCTTGGAACAATCAGGTAGCAGAAAACCAGGAGCACGCCGGCGATGGCGACGGAGGAAGTTACGACGAATCCGAATGAGGCATAGAAAAGGAAATCCCAGAGGCGAACATTCAGGCCGAGACTTTCCGCTTTTTCGTGGTTCATCGAAATGAGCAGGAATTTTTTCCGAAAAATAAAATGAAAAAGGCCGACCGCCGCGTACAGGATGGCGGTCTTGATCACTTCGCCTTTCGAGACCGCGAGAATGTTGCCGACGAGCATGTCTTTCAGGTGCTCAGTTTCGCCGGTGGCTTTGCTCATGAGCAGGATGGCGGTGGCGGAAGCGACGGCGTAAGCGATACCGATGAAGGCTTCCTGCGGAATGTGGCCACGGCTGCTGCGCGCGACAGCGAAGATGGCGGCACCCAGAAAAGTGAAGCCGAGACTGATCCAGTAGGCAGCGCGCCCGTGAGGGTCCATACTGACGACGACGGCGACGGTTGCGCCAAGCGCAGCAATTTGCGCCAGCGCGAGATCAACAAAGATGACGCCGCGTTCGACGACGTGCACGCCGAGATAGGAGTGGATGCCGGTGAGGATGAGGCTGGCGATAAAGGGCAGGATCAGAAATGCGAGAATTTCCATGCGATGAATTTCCCCCTATGGTCGCTTTATCCGCGAGCAATGTCGAGCGAAAGAGATTCGGTTTCTGCGTCTTTCTTCACGCGTTTCCTTCTTTTTTGACCTGCTGCGCTCTTCTTCATGACACGGCATTGTTCAGGTTCTCGAATCGCCCTTTGCCAGCACGAGTAGTACGTTGAGATCCTTCGACGAACCTTATCGGTTCGCCTCAGGATGACGCCGCGTTTTTTGTCACTGCGCAGTGCGACAGTTGCCTGTGCGGCGTCACTTTGCGGTGTCCAGAGCCTGCTTGAGTTTGGCGATATCGTAGTCGAACAGCTTGAAATAATCGGTGATCTCTTTTTCGCCGCCGACGCTGGGCATGAGAACGACAACTTGGCCAACGGTGTCGCGCGCGATGGCGTTCGGTGTTTTCAAATCAAAGTATGGTTCGACGACGATGATCTTCACTCCATCACGTTTCATTTGGCCGATCAGTTCTACGGTGTGCTGCGGGCTGGGAGGAATTCCGGGTCGCGGTTCGACGTAGCCGACAACATTGAGGCCGAAGTGTTCCGCGAAGTTGGGCCACGAGCGGTGATAGGTGACGATTTTGCGGCCGGCGTAGGATTTCATCTGCGCGAGCCATTGCTGATCGGCTTGTTTGAGGCGCTGCTCAAAACTGGCATAGCGCTGCGCGAAATAAGCCGAGTCGCCGGGGCGCATTTCACTGAATTTGTCGGATATGCCTTTGGCGATGCGCAAACCGTTTTCCGGATCGAGCCAGTAGTGCGGATTCCCGAGGGGGTGAACGTCGCCTTCGGCGCGGGTGACCTGGCCAGTGGGGATTTCAAGAATTTTCGCATAGCGTGAGGCATCGAAATAACCAGGAGCTCCAACTTGAATTTTGGGATTGGTGGATTGAGTGATGAGCGGAGGAAGCCAGCCGATTTCGAGTTCGAGACCGACGACAATGAGCAGGTCCGCTCTGCGCAGCTTCAAAAGAAAGCTGGGCTTGGCTTCCACGAAGTGCGGGTCCTGGTAGCCGCGCGCGATGGATTCAACGTCCACTTTGTCGCCGCCAATTTCCTGCGCGAGGGCTGCAAGGTCGGTGGTCGCGGTCATGACGTTGAGTTTGCCTGCCGCTTGCGATGGCGGAGGGCAGAAAGAAACGACCAGCGCCACGGCGGCGAACAAAGCGAAAAGGCGAGTGTGCGGTTTTACAGCGGTCATCACGTGTCTCCGAAATTTCTAGAATGGATGGGCGCCATGCGCACCCATCACGAAAAGAAACTGCAACAAGAATTCATTGGCGTTGTCGTAACGCGAGGTCGCGGGGTCCAGCAGATGGCCGTAGCGATACTGTCCACGGACCTGGCTGAACTCGCTGGGCCAGTAGGTGAGGATACCCGAAAAACCGGTGTCGGTCAGGTTGCCATTGTCGGCGTGGCCGCTACGATCGAAGCGTCCGCCGACAGTCCAGCGGCGATTGAGACGGTATTCGGCGTGAGTGTACATGCCGAAAGCGTGCTGCGTTTGGAAAATGTCGGAGGGCGAGAGCTGGTCGCGTGCGCTCCAGAAGAGTTCGGTGCGGAAGAGGAAAGAGTTGTAGATGGCGCGGCGGAGCGGCTTCCAGCGCAGCGTGGCATCGGCGGCATAAAGATTGGTTAGGAATGCCGATGAATCGGAGACGAATTCGCCGGAATTGTTGTGGCCGCGCGCGTAGGAGACTCCCAGATCGAGGTTGGTGGATTCGCTGAGATCGCGGTAGGCGCGCAGATGGCCGACGACGCTGAGATCCTGGCGGCGTTTCGCGGTGAAGACATCATCAGAATCGCCGCGAAAAACCTGAGCGGTGCCCTCAGCAAACCAGCCCTTGGGCGCGGGGATGAAGCGTGTGAGCGAGAGGCCGGCATCATCGATACCGTCTTCGCCGCCGACGAGATTGTTGGTGACAACAGGGCGGTCGATGTATTGAAGAGCGTGATTGTGGATGGTGTTGACCTTGCCAAATTCGGCGCGCATCTTGCCGACTTTGAGAAGCAGTCCCGCGGGAAGCGCAGTGAAGGTGACGTAAGCTTCTTCGACGTTCACGCCGGTTTCGCCGAAAGAGAGAAACGCGTCGGCACGAGCGTAAGGATCGATGATGGCTTGCATGCCGACTTCGGATTCGTGCAGCTCAAGCGATTTGCCGGGCGCGACGTTGTTGTGTCCGGCAGTGCCGATGAAATCGCCGATCAAGCTGATGTCGGGATTGAGCAGTTTAGCGTTTGAAGAAGCGCCGCCGAAAGTTTGTGTTTGGGTGACTTGAGGGGGAGCCGACGCGATGGGCGCTGCAGCAGAAGCGGGCTGCGAGCTCGCTGGCGCGACATGAATGGAAGTCGCGGCGAGCATGCCCGGTTCAACGTGGGCGGCAGTGAGCACAACCTGAGTGGTGACGGGAATCGCGGGGGCTTGAGTCTGGCGCATCGTTTGCAATTCGGCGCGCAGTAAGGCGACTTGTTCGGCGAGACTGCGTACTTGTTCTTCGAGGGATTGGATGCGTGCTTCACCGGGCGGGATTGACGGGGCAGAAGGCTGTTGGGCACAAGCGGAGAACGAGGTGAGCAGGATCAGAATCACAAGCAGAACGAGACATTTCATACATGCACTCCTTCGAAAACGGTTGGAAAAGATCGAGTAGATGAGACAGGGATGATGCAGAAAAGACTTTAGAGGGCCGGAGGCGCGCGAGGAGAGATTCTCCTCACCGTGTTAAGCAGGGGAGTTGAAGCAGCATCGAGCCGCAGAATTCCACGGAGTACAAAGACGGGAGCGAGGACGGGACAAGTCGAAGTAATTGCTGAGCCGAAAGCAGAACAGGCCGGGCATGGATATGAGCAGAACGCGTGAAGGCCCGTGTCCGCGCAGAAGTGGAATTGCGCGAAGAGAAAGAGAAAAGCGAGGAACAGGCCAGAGAGAAAGATCTTAGTGCGATTTTCGAGCATCCCAGTAGTGGGACTGAGCTTAGGAAAGAAGAAATGGCTGGTCAAGAACAATAGGATTTATGTTGTGTGCGGCGCAACGAAAGTAGGGTTTGGGCCGTCTAAGGAGCAGGGATAGTGTAAACTCTGCATATAGATGAGGAAGTTCAGTCCAGGACCGAAGGGACCTTCGCTGCGGCGCATCGGCGCGGCGTTGATTTGTCTGACGCTGCTCTACTTTGCGGGCGGCGGCAGCTTGCTACACCAGCATAACGGCGGACCGGAGACGGTTTGCCATGTTTGCCAGTCTTTGCATGCTCCGGCATTAACGGTCGCCTTCAGCGGAATTGCCTCCGCTCCTCAGATTTCCGGATGGCACGATTCGCGCCCCGTTTTTGCGGCTGCACTCGACGAGTCCTCGCTTTTCCGCTCCGGCCGCGCACCTCCCTCCGTTTAGAACAATCCGTCCGATTCCTGCCCTTTTCCCAAATGTCCTCCGCGCGCCATGAGCTCCGCGGAAGACGCGCCGCCTCATTATTTAGCGGTCTTGATCCAACCTACTCACTCATCGCCCATTGGGCACGGAGAAATCATGTTGAAGAGTTTTCGAAGTTTTGCATCTTTTGCATTTCTAACAGCGTCATTCACGTTGAGTTTATGTTTTGGGGCGATGCCGGCGCATGCGCAGCTGGGCAATTCTGGATCGATCGATGGCGTAGTAAAGGACGCGTCCGGCGGAGTTCTTGCTGGAGCGAAGGTTGAGGTTTCAAATCCCGTCAGCGGCTTCCGCCGTGAGACAACCACGGGCGCTGATGGAAGCTTTCGCTTCACGAACGTGCCGTTTAATCCGTACCACCTCGTGGTAAGCGCGGCGCAATTTGAATCGTACACGCAGGACGTAGACGTTCGTTCAACGGTTCCGACGACTCTGCAGATCAGTTTGAAGGTCGGTACAGCGTCGACAAGTATTACCGTCGAAGCGAATGGCGCGGATCTGGTTGAGAACGATTCGACGCCTCATACCGACATTGACCGCGGACTCTTTGAGAAGCTACCTCTTGAGAGTCCTTCCTCTTCCGTCAGTTCATTGGTGACGCTTGGATCGCCTGGCGTAGTGGCAGATTCCAACGGGCTTTTCCACGGGCTCGGGGATCATGCGGAAAATTCGTTTTCCGTCGACGGACAGCCAATCACGGATCAACAGAGCAAGGTTTTTTCCAACCAGATCCCAGTGGAGTCTATTCAATCGCTCGAAGTGATTTCTGGAGCACCACCCGCGGAGTTTGGCGACAAGACGAGCCTGGTGATCAAAGTAACCACACGTTCTGGCTTGGGACAGACCACTCCCACGGGCAGCGTGCGGGCGTCCTATGGATCTTTTGGCACGACAACGGGAGGCTTCGATCTCGCATTTGGCAGCCAGAAGTTGGGCAACTTTATTTCTGCCAGCGGCCTGCAAACGAGTCGCTTCCTTGATCCACCCGAGGTCGAGGTAACGCACGCGAAGGGAAACCAGCAAAACATTTTTGACCGCGTGGATTTTCAGGTGACCCCGGCGGACGCCATTCACTTTAACGCGGGATATACGCGTTCGTGGTTTCAGAATCCCAATTCATTCGATGCGCAACTTCATCTATGTCCACCGGGACTGGGGTTCGATTGCGATCCCACAGGCACGGTGCTGGTGAATCCCGTGACTGGCGACCCGCTGGGGCCCAGCGATCAGCGTTCCCAAATTAAAACCTACAACCTGGCTCCCACATGGACTCACCTTTTCGGGACTTCGACGCTGTTGACGACGGGAGTTTTCTGGCGGCACGATCATTACAATTATTATCCAAGCGGGAATCCGTTTGACGACTTCAGCCCGCTGCTGCAGAGCGAGACCATCGCGCAAGACCGCACGCTCGGCAACCTGGGTTTTCGCTCCGATATTTCTTACGTGAAAGGGCGAAACAATGTAAAAGCAGGCGTCACGTTCCAACACACGTTTTTAACCGAGAAGGACAATCTGGGGATCGTGGATTCGACGTTCATTCCCTCGCTGACAGATGCGAACGGCGATCCATGCTTTGCAGGCGGAGTGGCTTTGGCCGACCCGTGCTCCACTTTGCTGCCGTTCGATTTGACGCGCGGCGGAAGTCTCTTTGGATTTCGCGGTCACACAGACATCAAGGAAGTTGCGCTGTACGTCCAGGATACCATCACGGCGGGCAACTGGTCATTCAACCTGGGGGTTCGCGGTGATATTTATCGCGGTATCAGCCAGGACAGCCAGATCGAACCGCGCCTGGGCGTCGCTTACAACCTGAAGCCCACGAACACGGTGTTTCGGATTTCCTACGCTCGCGTTATGGAAACTCCCTTCAATGAAAACCTGGTGGTTGGGAGTCTCGGTGATTCCGCCGGAGTGTTCTCAAGCGTTCTGGGCCAGCCGGGTGCGATCCGTTCGGGTCAACGAAATGAGTTTCATGCCGGGTTTCAGCAAGCTTTCGGGCGACACCTGGTGATCGATGGCGATTATCTATGGAAATACACGCATAACGCATTCGACTTCGGGGTGCTTTTCAATACTCCGATTACGTTTCCGATCGCGTGGCACAATTCCAAAATCAGCGGGTTTTCCATCCGCGCCAGCGTGCCGGACTATCACGGCTTGACGGCCTTCGTGGTGATGAGCGGCGTGAACTCCCGGTTTTTCGATCCGCAAGTCGGCGGGTTGGGTACGGACTTTACGACGCAAGGCGTGTTCCGCATCGACCACGACCAGAAGTTCCAGCAAACGACCCATCTGCAATATCAGCCGAACAAGGCTTGGCCGTGGATCGCCTTCAACTGGCGGTATGACAACGGACTGGTCGCGGGCGCGGTACCGGTGGCGGAGGCAGGGGTTCCCGTGGACCTGACGGGACTTACGGCCGATCAACAGATTCAGGCCGGCTTGGTCTGCGGAACGCAGGTTCCGACGCTGACGGCCCCACTGATCAGCTGCGATCCATCTTTGTATCGATCGACGCACATCAGCCTACCGGCGCCCGGAACCGAAAACGACGATCACAATCCTCCCCGCATCGCGCCGCGTCACTTGTTTGATTTGAGCGTCGGGCACGACAACCTGTTCCACGCCGATCGCTACAAGTGGAGCTTGCGCTTCACCGTGATCAACCTGACGAACGAAGTTGCGCTTTATAACTTCCTGTCGACGTTCAGCGGCACGCACTTCGTGACGCCGCGCACGTATACGGCTGAGGTGGGCTTCCACTTCTAACTCCTTGCCGCGATTCGTTTGCGGTGACACAAAAGGGCTGCCTTCGGGCAGCCTTTTTTGCTTCAAAAGAAATTTGCATGTTTTGGTTTGTGGCGACTGCCATCTTGTCGGAACCCAAGCGCCGGGGCGATGGGAGCCGTGAGGAGGTTTGGCGGCGCGGCGCGGAGGGAATACAATTAGGATGGAGCGGTACTTCGAAGCAGGTGAGAGTGCGAAAGCCGTTTGAACCGTAATGAATCTCTGGGGTGCTGCGGACAGACAGCCTGTGTGCACGGCCTGTCCCGTTGGCGCGTCGCTTACTTGTAAGCGCGCTTGTGAAATCTGCTTTACAAGCGCAAGGAAAGACGAGGCGACGAGCGAGCGGGGCAGGAAAGCCTAATGGTTGGCTCGTGGTGCCCACCTAATTCGGAGGTTCACGGCCTAGCTCTCCACGGCTTAGCAGTCCGCTCCTTTTTTCTTTAGGTGTTGGGCTATAAGTTTAACTAGAACGCGACTTAGAACAAGAGTGGACGCTGTGCGATTCATTCCCCGGAATCGTAACCTCGACACGATGGCAGTTGCTGATCAGGTGCGAAGACACACGCCGTTACCGATACGCTTGCTGGAGCAAATGGACTAAGAACATCCCGCACAGCGTGGGCACCTTCTTTTTATAAACTTGGAATCGAAAAACTGAGAACTGATTATTGCCTCTATGCGCGTACTTTTCATCGGAGACATTGTGGGATCACCGGGCCGCGAGATTGTTCGCGAGCGGCTGGCCGATCTGGTATCGCAAAAGAAGATTGATCTGGTGATTGCGAACGGGGAGAACTCCGCTTCGGGGTTCGGGATTACACCCAAGATTGTGGACGAGCTGCTGAAGTGCGGAGTGGAAGTGATCAGCGGCGGCAATCACAGCTGGGACCGGCGGGAAATTATGGAGTTCATGCCGCACGAGGCGCGCCTGCTGCGTCCCGCGAATTTTCCTGATGGCAATCCGGGAAGCGGGATGTACGTGGGAACTGCAAAGAACGGCATGAAATATGCCGTGATCAACCTGCAAGGACGCATTTTTCTTCCGGCGATTGATGATCCGTTCCGCAAGGTGGATGAATTGCTAGCCACTTTGTTCGCTGACGTGGCGTTTGTGCTGGTCGATATGCACGCGGAGACGACGAGCGAGAAGATCGCGATGGGCTGGTATCTGGATGGCCGGGCGACGGCCGTAGTAGGCACACACACGCACGTAGCGACCGCGGACGAGCGCGTTCTGCCCGAAGGCACGGCTTACATCACCGACGTGGGGATGACGGGGCCGCATGGCGGCGTAATTGGAATGGACCGCGTGGCAATCATTAAAAAGTTTCTGGATGCACTGCCGACGCGGTTTGAAGTGGCGCAAGGCGACGTGCAGATGAATGCGGTGCTCATCGATACGGATGACGATGGGCCGAGAAACAACGCGGGACGGCTGAAAGCGCGCAGCATCGAACGGTTGCGGCTGCGTATCGACTGAGTTCTTCGCTGTTCGCTGGTGAGTTTCGCTTCGGCCGCTTTAAACCTTCCGGTGTTTCTTCTCAAGACACCGCCACGCCAAATGAAAGCAACCTAAAGGCTTATCTGGCAGTCTCACCAAACGTATAGAAACAGGAGCAGCCCCGGCCTTGAAGACTCTTGCGGTGATGTGTCTATTGTTAAGCTACGTGGACGCTGCCACGGCGCAGGTGGACGTAGACCTGGTGGCAAAGCGGCGGCTGTTCGCGCCGGTGGGACCCGGACTAAAACAGATTCGCGAGGGCGCGGACGGAAAGATCTACGTGCTGGCGTCACCGTCGCCCGGCCTGGTGGTTTACTCGCCAGAAGCACGCCGCTTGCTGACGATGCGCGAAGCTTCCGGACTGCCAGCGGCGGCACTGACGGAGGCGAAAGCGTCGGGCGAAATTCTGGTGGAGTTCGGCGAAGATTGCGACGTGGATGCCGACGGCACGATTTACATCGCCGATCGCGCGGCAAACAATATTCAAGTGTATTCGAAGGAAGGACGGCACTTACGCACGGTTCCGATCAATGCGCCGGTGGCGGTGGCGGCAATGCTCGAAGGCGAAGTAGCGGTCGGAACCATGCAACAGGAAGCTTTGGTGACGGTGTTCGACAAGAATGGGCGGTTGGTGCGCGAATTTGGCAATCCAGAAACGCTTACAAATCGCGGGGATCTGAACCGCTTCCTGAATCTTGGCGAGCTCTCGAGCGACGGGCTGGGGCATTTGTATTACGGCTTCAAATATTTTCCTGAGCCGACGGTAAGGCAATTCGATCGCTTCGGCTATGCTGGCGAAGATGTGCGCTACACGGCGCTGGACGCTATGCCGGAGGCTGCGGCAGTGCGGCGAGAGATTGAACGGCAGGAGCGGCGAGGCGGCACGCCTCGATTCAAGCAGGTGATGACTGCAATGGGCGTAGACAAACAGACAGGCGAAGTGTGGATCGCCATGGGAAACATGCTTTTACGGTTCGATAAGGAAGGAAACAGGCGAGCGACGTTCCGGCTGTACACACCTGAAAATGCGCGGCTTGAAGCGGTGGCGATGGTCGTCGAAAAGGATCGGCTGCTCATCGGGGGCGACCCGGCTGGAATTTACGAGTTTGAGCGGCTGGACCTGAAGCAGAAGTAAAATGTTCTCGAGCGAGAACGTTTTTTGTCAAAATGAACGACGTAATGTTACGCCGCTAGAAATTCGGGACGACATTAGCAATAATTATTTTTGCGCCACCATGTTTTTCCACAGCATGCGCCGAGAGTTTTTCTACGTTTCTTCCAAGAATGTCTTGCTGCAACAGTGGTGTGGCCTGATTCTTCCTCAGCCAATGCATGGAGTTGCGAGACGCAAAGGATTGAGTTTCGTCTTTTTGGCGCCTGTGGAAAAGTTGTGTATGCTGTGTGAACGCGGGCACGTGCCCTGCCATACTTTTTGCTTGCCCCCTTCGCATCAATCGGAGACAATCCCGCGCTGACACAACCGAGGCGGTTCGGCGGTCGAGAAAGAAAGGGACGTGCGCGGATTCAGGGGCAAGCTAGCGTTCGCGTTCGGACAGCCTTCCCGCAGGAAAAAGTAACTCAAGAAGGTAGGACTCACGGCAAGAAGGTCTTTCCACAGGATTTACACATCTGTGGAAATAGCGAGGGTTTTGATTTTTGCTCAAATGACGACGGCTATCCAACTTGGCAGGGAACGTGAAACGGCGAATCTGTGGGACAAGTTCCTGGAGCGCGTAAAGTCCCGGGTGAGCATCAATACATTTAACACCTGGTTTCAGCCTACCCGGCTGAATCGCGCCGAAGCGGAGCTCATTTACGTTCAGATCCCCACGACGGTATTCCGCCAGGTACTTACGCGTACGTATGGCGAGATTGTGAAGGCGGTTTTTCACGCCGGTCGCGGCAATCAGCGGTATCAAGCAATCGAAGCTCGATTTTGAAAGCAGCGATCACCAACTGAACACGCGGTACACGTTCGACACCTTTGTGGTTGGCAAGTCGAACGAATTTGCGCATGCCGCTTCGCGAGCAGTTGCCGAGCAGCCATCGAAAGCGTACAACCCGCTGTTTTTGTATGGCGGCGTGGGAATGGGCAAGACGCACTTGATGCATGCAATCGGGCACACCATCAAGCAGCGAAACGCGGCGGCGCGGTTGAGCTACGTGAGCGCGGAGAAGTTTACGATTGAAGTGATCAATTCGTTGCGCTTCGACAAAATGTTCAGCTTCCGCGAACGGTTTCACACCGTGGATGTGCTGCTGGTGGACGATATCCAGTTCATTGCGGGAAAAGAGCGGACGCAGGAAGAATTTTTTCATACCTTCAACGCGTTGTATGAGCAACACAAACAAATCGTGATTTCCTCGGACTGCCTGCCGAAAGACATCAACTCCATCGAAGAGCGGCTGCGCTCGCGTTTTGAATGGGGCTTGATCGCGGACATTCAACCGCCAGACCTTGAAACCAAGATCGCGATTCTGCAGAAGAAAGCGGAAAACGACCGGTTTGTGCTGCCGGACGATGTAGCGGAATACATTGCGCGGGCGATTAAATCGAACGTGCGCGAACTAGAAGGCGCTCTGACCCGGCTGATGGCTTACGCGTCATTGACTGGCGTCACGGTTTCGCTGGCGACGGCTCAGCAGGTGCTGCGCAATATCATTGCGTCGCAGGAGAAGCGCGTCACGATTGACCTGATTCAGAAACGCGTAAGCGAGCACTTCAATCTACGTGAACAGGATCTGAAAGTTCGCAGCAACACGCGCGCGATTGCTTTCCCGCGCCAGGTAGCGATGTATATCGTGAAACAACTGACCACGGCTTCGCTGCCGGAGATCGGCCGCCAATTTGGCGGGAAACACCACACCACTGTGCTGCACTCCATCAACAAAATTGAAGAGTTGCGACGCTCCGATAAAGATTTGAACCGCACCATCACGCGATTGATGGACGCCCTGCAGTAGACTTTTTCTCCCACAAAGACAGACATAGGCGCGTTGCGTTTGATAGCGACGTTGAATTGGCGTTTGCGAATCCGGCTCACTAAGACCAAAGCCCGTAAAATGCTGGAAGAATTTCTTGCAGCTGTTTGTTGTGGCAACGCGCTACGGCAGATCCACCGTGATCGCACGCTGTGAAAATCGTTTCAATAAGCTGGGGAAATTTTGTTGAAGCGCGAGGATAGAAAATCACAAGGAATGCATGGTGTGCCGTTCAGTCGAGAATTTTCCGAGATACACACATTCCGGTGCACAGTGCACCAACATCGCAAGAAACTGAGGTTGCTGCGCTTGTTGAGCTTTCCACAAATTCACAGCAGTCATCATCACAACAAGGGATAAATTGTTTTTGAAGGGCGATCAGAACAACAAAAGAGAACTTCTTGTTGTTGCAGTTGTAGTTGTGAAAAACCGCCGCCATGCCCGGCCAGGTGAGCAGGTGACGGCTGCATCGGTCCGCCAAGTTTCCCACCGATTTCCACATCGAATACGCTCCAGAATACGGTTCGTAAGGCTTTCGCCGAGAGCAAAAAACGAGTAAAGTACGCAGCAGTGGATCAGGGCTCCCGAGGAAGGTCTAAATGTCTGCGACCGGCACCGCACGCGAGGAAAGCCAATCAATGGAATTCAGCGTAACCAAATCAGCGCTGTTGAACGAGCTCACGACGACACAGGGAGTCGTCGAGCGCAAGACCACGATTCCGATATTGTCTAACCTCTTGGTCGAGGCACGAGAAGGTCGAGTAATGATCACGGCCACGGACCTGGAATTGAGTGTCCGCACGTCATGCGAGGCGAAAGTTAAAAAAGAAGGCGCCGGCACGATCCCAGCGAAAAAATTACTTGAGCTGGTGCGGCTGCTGCCCGAAGGCGAAATCAAATTCAAGCTACTCGAAAACCATTGGGTCGAGATTGTCAGCGACAAGAAGAAATACAAAATGGTCGGGATGGCGAAGGAAAATTTTCCGGCGCTGCCCGCGATGCCGCATGTGCTGGTGAAAATTCCAGCCGCGGTACTGGAAGGGCTGATTTCCAAGACAAAATTTGCGATTTCGATGGAGGAGTCGCGCTACACATTGAACGGTGGCTTGCTGATTCTGAAGCCTGACACGCTTGCGATGGTGGCGACGGACGGTCATAGGTTGGCGCTCGCGGAGACAGACCACAAGCTGGCTGGACTGAACGGCGAAGTAAAGGTGCTGATTCCCAAGAAGGCGATGGACGAGGTGGAAAAACTTTCGAGCGCTGCAGGCTCGGATGCGCAAATGGATTTTGCGAAAGACGAAAGCCACCTGTTCTTTCAGGTGGGCCACCGGCTGCTGATTTCGCGGATCCTGACCGGGCAATTCCCGAACTACGAAGCAGTTTTGCCTCGCGACAACAATAAGTCCGTGGTGCTGGAGCGCGCGGAATTGAGTGACGCGGTGCGCCGCGTTTCGCAACTTGCGGACCAGCGTTCGCATGCCGTCAAGCTGGCTGTGGCGAAAGAAGGCATTGAGATTTCTGCTTCGAGTCCTGAATATGGCGAAGCGAAAGAGATCATTGAGAAAGATTACAAAGGTGATCCGATTTCGATCGGATTCAATTCCAGTTATGTGCTGGATTTCCTCGCCGCGGCAGCTGAGGGCCCGATCAGCATTGAATTGAAAGACGAACAAAGCGCCGGCCAGATGCGCCCGCTTGCCGATGAATCCTACCGCTACCGCTACATCATCATGCCCATGCGGATCTGAGAGACCTGCCAGTGGCCCGCGCGATTTCTAGGTCACAGATTGCGATCTGTGAGACCGCTCGCGAATTTTTGCGCCGCCAAATGGACGCGATGGAAAAAGCGCTACGAGGCGAGATGGCAAGCGATTTCGAAGCGATCCCTGAAAGATGTTTAGGAGACGCCGATCCACCAAGGAAAACGATTGGATTTCATGCCCAAACGGAGTCGCCAGCAAAGTCGGCGAATCCGCTTCGGAGCAAACGTAAACGTTAGAAAATAAGTGGCTTATAGCGATCTGAAGGCCTATGCGAAGGCTTGAGAAAACGGGCCATTTCAGCTATACTTTTTGCGTTGTCGATTCGCAGAAACTCCTAGAAATCGACACGTCCACCAGGGACTATAAAGCTCGCAGTTGCGCTCTGCGCCAGGAGCCGGAGGGCTTATAAGCCTGGAGAAACGAACCTGCGAAATTACGCCGCAGGGGAATAGTCTTCGCCGCGTCCCGGTGTGCGGGACGGGATGGAGCAGGAACTCTACGAGCTCCGATGTTCTATCGGGGTCAAAGAGTAAGGCGTCGGCCAAGCAATTTTTTTCGGCCGCACGGGACGAAGTCTCAAATCCTTCCGCTATCGCGCCAATCTTGCTTCAGAACAGCGACCGATTTTTTCGGTGCTCGCTACGCGACCGCCGCGACTTCGCAGAGAGTGCGTGCTGAGGATGAACAAATTTAGCTTTGATTTTTTGTTCGGTGAGAGATGAGGGTTCATGGGCGATAAAGAAAAAGAATCCGTGACAGGCAAGGGCCCCGGCGGCCATCAGTACGACGCAAAATCCATCAAAGTGTTGGGCGGGCTAGAGGCCGTGCGTTTGCGGCCGGCGATGTACATCGGCTCGACAGGCGAAATGGGTTTGCATCATCTGGTATGGGAAGTTGTCGACAACTCGGTCGACGAAGCGATGGCGGGCTACGCCGATGAAGTAAACGTCACCGTGCACGAAGACAACTCTGTCACCGTAGTGGATAACGGGCGCGGCATTCCGGTGGACATGCACGCGACGGAAAAACGCCCGGCGGCAGAAGTTGTGCTGACGGTGCTGCATGCCGGCGGCAAGTTCGATAGCGATACATACAAAGTTTCCGGCGGTTTGCACGGCGTGGGCGTCTCCGTTGTGAACGCGCTTTCCGACTGGCTCGAACTTGAAATTCAGCGCGATGGCGCTGTGTGGGAGCAGTCTTACGAAAAAGGCAAGCCCACTTCCAAGCTGAAACAGACCGGCAAGACACGCAAAACCGGAACGAGAGTTACGTTCCATGCGGACCCTTCGATTTTTGAGAAAACCGTTTACAGCTATGACACGCTAGCTACGCGCCTGCGCGAATATGCCTTCTTGAACAAGGGCCTGAAGATCACGCTCAACGACGAGCGTGCCGAGAAAAATGCGGAATTCCGTTTCACGGGTGGAATCGCGGAATTTGTCAAGCACATCAATCGCGGGAAGACCACGCTCCACGATTCGCCCATCTATATGGAAGGCAAAAAGGGCAGCGTGGAGATAGAAATCGCGCTGCAATACAACGACACATACGGCGAAAACGTTTTTGCGTTCGCCAACACGATCAACACCGTGGACGGGGGCACGCATCTTTCCGGTTTCCGCTCCGCGCTTACACGTACGATCAACAACTTCGCTTCCAATGCCGGGATGCTTAAGGAACAGAAAGACGAAGTCAGCATCTCGGGCGACGATGTGCGCGAAGGGCTGGTCGCGGTGGTCAGCGTGCGCCTGCCTCAGCCACAGTTTGAAGGGCAGACCAAAGGCAAGCTGAACAGCGATATTAAAGGCGACGTCGAGCAACTGGTGAACGAAAAGCTCGGCGAATGGTTCGACAAACATTCGACTGTGGCGCGCCGAATCATCGGCAAATGCATTGACGCAGCGCGGGCACGCGAAGCGGCTCGCAAGGCCCGCGAATTGACACGGCGCAAGTCCGCCATGGATTCAAGCGGCCTGCCAGGAAAACTGGCGGATTGCCAGGAGCGCGATCCTTCGCGCTGCGAACTATTTGTCGTTGAGGGCGAATCCGCCGGCGGCTCGGCGAAAATGGGCCGCGACCGGAAATTCCAGGCCATCCTTCCGCTGAAAGGCAAAATCCTCAACGTCGAAAAAGCGCGCTACGACAAGATGCTTGGTCACGAAGAAATTCGCGCCATCATCACAGCGCTCGGCACGGGCATTGGTAAGGATGATTTCGACGCCGGCAAACTTCGCTACCACAAAATCATTTTGATGACTGACGCGGACGTGGACGGATCGCACATCCGCACGTTGCTGCTGACGTTCTTCTTCAGACACATGAAAGAACTCATCGAGCGGGGGCATATCTACATTGCTCAGCCGCCTCTTTACCGCGTGAAGCGCGGCAAGAGTGAACGCTACATCCGCGACGAGCACGATTTCGCGCGCGAATTGATGAAGCGCGCCACAGAAGATCACGTGGTGAAGGCCAAGGAAGGCGTCAATCTTGAGGGTGCACGGCTGACGTCGTTTCTTCTTAATGTGCAGGAATACGATGCCGCGGCCGCCAAACTTGGACGGCGCCTGCGCGAACCGGCACTGGTCGAACTGCTCGCGGAAAGTGGGCTTGAAAAGAAAACCGACTTCGAGGATAAGAAGGTGCTCGAGAAACTCCTGAAGGAAATTGAGAAGGCTAAAATCAAACTGGAAGGCAAAGTAGCGTTCGACGAAGAACACAGCCTCTACGAAATTCAATTTGGACCTCCACACAACCAAAAAATTAATTGGGCTCTGGCATCGAATGCGGAATACAAGCGTCTCCGCGGCCTCACCAAGCAGATTGAAGAATTCAATCATCCGCCGTTTACCGTGGCACGCAACGGCACCAAGGTGTCCAAAGAAAAAGTCACCGACGTGCTGAACTACGTGATGGAAGACGCGAAAAAAGATTTCACGATCACCCGATTCAAGGGCCTCGGCGAAATGAACGCGGAACAGCTTTGGGATACGACCATGAACGCCGATACGCGGACGCTTCTCCAAGTGAAATTGGAAGACGCGGTCGCCGCCGAGGATATCTTTACGACGCTGATGGGCGAAAACGTCGAAGCACGCAGAAAATTCATCGAGGACAACGCACTTGAAGTGGTCAACCTGGATATTTAACCCGTATTGAAGGAACGATGGTGTACCAGTTGGGCTGGACAACTCTGCCGGGATTACGCGGCTTGAGCATAAGCGAGTTTCGTGCCGTGCGGACCGAAGCTCCGGACACGGAGCGCGGAGTCGCCGTGGAATTTGTGGATGACGCTGAATGCGATGCGTTTTTGAAAGCGGCTGAGGCGGAATTTGCCATGCGGCGATTCAGCAACACCGCAGATGCGTTCGACACTGTGAAGGCGTACGTTCTTGAACGCATGAGCAAGTGAAATTGAGGTTGAAGCGCTGCAGAACCGTAAATAACGAGCTCTGAGGGAACATGGCAGACGAAACAAATACATCAATACTGCTTCCGATCGATATCGAAGCGGAAATGCGCAAGTCGTATCTCGACTACGCGATGAGCGTCATCATTGCGCGCGCATTGCCCGACGTTCGTGACGGGCTGAAGCCAGTGCAGCGCCGCATTCTTGTCGCGATGAACGACCTCGGCCTGGCATCCAACCGGGGCTACCGCAAGTGCGCCAAAATCTGCGGAGACACTTCGGGCAATTATCATCCTCACGGCGAAGCGGTGATCTACCCCGCGCTGGTGCGCCTAGCGCAGGACTTCAACATGCGGTATCCGTTGATCGACGGACAGGGAAACTTCGGTTCCGTCGACGGCGATCCTCCCGCGGCCATGCGATATACCGAAGCGCGCCTGGCGAAAATCAGCGAAGACATTCTTGCGGACCTCGAAAAGGAAACCGTCGACTTCATCCCGAATTTCGATCAGACGCGCGAAGAGCCAGTCGTGCTGCCTTCGCGCATTCCGAATCTGCTCGTCAACGGAGCGAGCGGAATCGCCGTCGGCATGGCCACGAACATTCCCCCGCACAATCTGCGGGAGATTGTGGACGCGGCGATTTTGCTGATTGAAAAGCCGGACGCCACGTTGAAGGAAGTTCTAAAAATTGTTCCAGGCCCGGATTTTCCGACCGGTGCGTACATTGCAGGCCGTGAAGGCATTGAAGCCGCCTACCGGACGGGCCGCGGCAGCTTCACCATGCGCGCGAAGGCCGCGATTGAACAGGCCAGCAAGGACCGCGAGAACATTGTCATCACCGAGATTCCGTATCAGGTCAACAAAGCGCGCTTGATCGAACGCATCGCCGAACTCGTGCAAACCAAAAAAATCGAAGGTATTGCCGATGTTCGCGACGAATCTTCCCGCGAAGGCATGCGCATTGTGATCGAGTTGAAGCGCGACGAAGAATCGCAACTCATCCTGAACAATTTATACAAGTTCACGCAGATGCAGGAATCGTTCCACATGATCCTGCTCTCGATCGTGGCGGGCCAGCCGCGCGAACTCGGCATCATTCCGCTGATCAAGCTTTTTATCGAACACCGCGTGGAAGTGGTTCGCCGCCGCACGATGTTCGAACTTCGCAAAGCCGAAGAGCGTGAGCACATTTTGGTGGGTTACCAGGTGGCGCTTGATCACCTGGACATAGTGATTCGCGTGATCCGTGGATCGTCAAGCCGCGCGGAAGCGAAGGAAAACCTGTTCAAGTATTTCACCGAGCAGGAAGTCACGATCACGGAGAACGGCAAGTCGCGCAAGCTTGAAGGCGTGAAACTCGACGGCCGTAAATATCGTTTCCTGGGCGCGCCGGAGATCGAGGCGGCGGGAGGCGCTAATGCCCTTGGACTCAGTTACACGCAAATTGACGCCATCCTCGAATTGCAGTTGCACCGCCTGACGCAGCTTTCAATCGATGACATTCTGAAGGAACTGAAATCCATCCGCGATTTGATCGCCGAACTGCGCGAAATTCTTTCGAGCGACAAAAAATTGAAACAGGTTATCACCGCGGAGCTGAGAGAAGTTCACAAAGCGTATGGCGACGACCGCCGCACGCAGATTGTGGACAAGGTGGAGGAGATCAAGCTGGAAGACCTGATCGCCGACACCGAAATGCTCATAACGGTGAGCCACGCGGGCTACATCAAGCGCACCTCGACGGACACGTATCGCCACCAGTCACGAGGCGGAAAGGGCCGTATTGGCGCCAAGACCCGGGAAGAGGATTTCGTCGAACATCTCTTCATTGCATCGGCGCACAGCTACATTTTGCTGTTCACTTCAAAGGGACGCGTGTACTGGCTGAAGGTGTATGAATTGCCGGAAGCCGCAGCCGCGACACGCGGAAAAGCGATCAACAGCCTGGTGAAATTCCAGGAAGATGAAAAGCTGACCGCACTGGTTGCCGCGCGCGACCTCGAAGCGGCGGATAAATTCGTCTTCATGGCTACGAAAAACGGCACGGTAAAAAAGTCGACGCTGACGGAATTCTCCAATCCGCGTTCGACAGGAATCATCGCCATCAATCTGGACGCGAAGGACGAACTGATCGGCGCGAAACTTACCGATGGCAAGCAGATGATTTTCCTCGCCAGCCACGAAGGGCAGGCAATCCTGTTCCGCGAAACGGAAGTTCGTGCAATGGGACGCAGCGCGGGCGGCGTGAACGGCATGGACCTCGACAAAGACGACTACGTGGTGTCGATGGACGCAGTGCAGCCGGACTTTGAAATCATCAAGAAAGAACACAAGATCGAGACACAGAACCTCGAAGAACTCGAAAACGAGCAGATCAAGGATTCACTCGTGACGCTGATGCTTACCGTCTCCGAAAAAGGCTATGGAAAGCGGACGCCGCTTGCCGAATATCGGATCACTTCGCGCGGCGGCAAGGGCGTAGTGAATATGAAGACCACGGAACGCAACGGATCAGTGGTCTCGACGCTGCAGGTGACGGAAGAATCGGATGTAATGATCATTACGGAACACGGAAAAGTAATTCGCGTACATGCGAATGAAATTCGCGAAGCGGGCCGCTCAACCCAGGGCGTGCGGCTGCTCAAGCTCGACGGCGATGATTCGATCGCTGCCGCGGCCGTCCTGCAGGAAGAAGACGAAGAAGAAAAGAAGTAGGCGTGTTGGTGTTAGACTGTCGGCGCCATGAACAACCTGCGCCGCTTTATCTCGTTTACAATTCTTCTGAGTGCGCCGCTTGCGCTCTATGCCGGGCGTGATGCAGCAAAACCTGCTTCGCCGCCCAAGGAATACCGGGCGTACGTCGGAAACTACACAACAAAAACCGAAAGCAAAGGCATTTACGAATTTCGTTTTGACGCGGCGACGGGGCGAATGTCGGCGCTCGAACTTGCCGGCGAGACGAAAGATCCGTCGTGGGTGGTGGTGCATCCCAGCGGAAAATATCTGTACGCCGCGAACGAAATGGGCAAGGCCAGCACGGTCAGCGCCTTTGCCATTGAGCCGAAGAGCGGCAAATTGACCTTCCTGAACGAACTGCCGGCGCTCGGAGAAGATCCCTGCCACCTCTCATTTGATGGCACGGGGAAATTTCTTTTCTCCGCGAACTACACCAGCGGAAACGTGGTGGTCTATCCAATTCTGGCGGACGGAAAGCTCGGTGAACACACCGCTTTGCTGACAGACCAGGGCACGACTGGACCGAACAAGAAGCGTCAGGATGGCCCGCACGCCCACTGGATTAAAGATTTAGGGGGCAAAGTGTTTGTCGCTGATTTGGGCCTCGACAGAGTGATGGCATATCGATTTGATCCCGTCAAAGGAACACTCGGACCTATGCCCGCTCCTGGTCCGCACAATCCTTTCCCGCAAAGACCTCTTGTGGTCAGTCCGGGAACCGGCCCACGCCACGTGGCGATTTCGCGCGTTAGAAACGCGAAGCAGTTCATGTATGTGTTGGGTGAACTCGATTCGAGCGTGACCGTCTTTGGCATAAGCAAAGAAGGTGAGTTCGCGGGCCCGTCCCAAAAGGCTACCATGCTGCCTGCTGACTATTCCGGGCGAAACGACGCGGCAGAGATTGAAATTCATCCCAACGGTAAATTCCTCTACGCTTCCAATCGTGGGCGAGATTCGATAGTCGTTTACGCGATTGATCAAGAGTGGGGACGACTGACGCAGGTTGCCGATGTTCCGACTGGAGGAAAAGAACCGCGGCACTTTGCGATTGATCCCACGGGAAATTTTCTGCTCGCGGAGAATCAGAATAGCAACACGATTGTGGAATTCCGGATTGATCGTGCGACAGGCAAGCTGACGGCCACGGGCGAAACACTGTCCGTTCCTTCGCCTATCTGCATCATGTTTCTTCCTCTTGAGTGAAAAAGTTGTATCGCAAAGCTTCTCTTCGCACGTCCAATTGAATTAGAATCCGCACTCTTTCTGTCACAGGAGATGTCATGAACCCTCGGCACGTGTCGAAGTTTGTAATGGCCCTCGTTCTCTGCGTCTTTTTTGCGCCGCGCGTGCGGGCTGATGGCGAGACGGCTGCCGGCCGAGATGCGAAACAGCCAGTGGACGAGGCTTACACAGCGAAAATGAAGAAGTACACGACGGAGCCGTTTTTCACTTCGCCGCTGGTGAACTATCTGCCGGCATCGAAGAACGTGCCCACGCCGGAAGCGGTGCTTGGCGATGTGGCTGGCGCGCCGGGAATTCTGCCGTATGCGGAGGATGTATACAAATACATGCGCATGCTGGAGAAGGCCAGTCCGCGCGTGAAAGTTTTCTCGATCGGGACGACCGAAGAGGGACGCGAGATGATCGCCGTGGCAGTTTCGTCCGAGGAAAATTTGAAAAGGCTTGAGGAAAATCGCGCGAAGCTTGCGAAGCTCGCCGATCCTCGCACCCTGCAGTTGAGCGACGCCGAAGCCGACAAGATCGTCGCGCAAGCTGTTCCCGTTTATTACATCACCGGAACAATTCACTCGCCTGAAACTGGCGCGCCTACCGCACTGATGGAGCTTGCGTACCGGCTCGCAGTGGACGAGAGCCCGTACGTAAAGGAAATTCGCGACGGCATCGTCACACTGATCACTCCCGTCGTGGAAGTGGATGGGCGCGACCGCATGGTGGACATCTACAAATGGCATCTCGCGCACCCGAAAGATTTTTATCCGCCGCTCGTTTATTGGGGTAAGTACGTTGCGCATGACAACAATCGCGACGCGATGGGCGTGACGCTGAAGCTTACCGAAAATGTGATGAACACATATGTGCAATGGAATGCGCAGGTGCTGCACGATCTTCACGAGTCCGTGCCCTATCTTTACGACAACACAATTGGGGACGGGCCGTACAACGCGTGGATCGACCCGATCTTGGCGGATGAATGGCAGATGATCGGGGCGCGCAACGTGGCTGACATGACGAAATTCGGCATGCCGGGCGTATTTGCGCACGGGAATTTCGATACCTGGTCGCCGGGATACTTGATGTTTATCGCGGCGCTGCACAACGGAATCAGCCGGCTGTACGAAACGTTCGGCAACGGCGGCTCAGACACGCTGGAACGCACACTCGAGCCGGAAGAATACGCGCGCACGTGGTACAAGCAGAATCCACCGCTGCCGAAAGTGATGTGGTCGCAACGCGACAACAATAATTATGAAGAAACGGGTTTGCTCGTTTCGCTGCACTATTTCAATGAAAACAAGCGGATGTTGCTGAAGAATTTTTATGCGAAGGCGAAGCGCTCCATAGAAAAACCGAAGACGGAAGGACCCGCGGCGTACCTGTTGCCGGCCGATGAAACACGGCCGACGTTGCAATTGGAGTTGCTGCGGGTGCTGCAAAAGCAGCATGTGGAGATTTCGCGACTGACGTCGGTTGTGACCGTGGCGCTGCCTTTGAAAAAAGAGAAGAAGCCAGGAAAGTCTGACGAAAAGAATGAACAGAAGAAAGACGCTAAACCAGAACCGACGACGAAGACGTTTCCGGCGGGAAGTTATGTGATTCGCATGGATCAGCCCTACTCGCGTGTCGCGGATGCGTTGCTCGATCACCAATACTGGAGCCCTGAGGATCCGCAGAAAACGCCGTACGACGATACCGGCTGGACGTTCGGCGAACTCTACGGCGTGCAGGTTGCGCGCGTCACCGACGGGAAAATTCTGGCGGTTCCGATGGAACGCGTCACGGAAGTGCGGGTGCCCGGCGGCGTGAAGGGCGAAGGAACGATTTTCGCAATCGAGAACCACGCTGAGCCGGCGCTGGCTTCCCTGCGTTACCGTCTGAAAGATGCCGACATGCAAGCCGTGGAGGATGCATTTGAATCGAGCGGCAAAAAATTTGCGCCGGGAACAATTTTGGTGAAGGGCGCGGACCGCGCACAACTAGACGCAGCAACGAGAGAGCTTGGGCTGCAACCTGTTGCCCTGGGGTCTGTGCCAGGTGCTAAGTCGCATCCATTGCGCGCCGCACGGATTTTGCTGCTACACACGTGGTTGAGCACACAGACGGAAGGATGGTGGAGGCTGGCGCTGGATAAGTTGCAGATTCCGTATGATTACGCGAGCACGCAGACTATCGCGAAGACCCCGGACCTGCGCGAAAAATACGATGTGATTCTTTTCCCGCCGGTCGGGTGGGGCGGTTCGCTGAACAATATTGTGAACGGACTTCCCACCCGTTGGGGGAATCCTTTGCCGTGGCAAAACACGCCGGAGACGCCGAACCTCGTGGGAAAAAATGATGCAACGGACGACGTGCGTCCGGGATTAGGTTGGGACGGCGTGGCGAAGCTGCAGAAATTCGTAAGCGACGGAGGTGTGCTTTTGACGGTGATGGATACCGCACAATTTGCCACGGGTGTCGGCTTAACGAGCGGGGTTAGCACGAGTGTTTCCGAAAAGATGAAAATCGTTGGGTCGGTGGTGGGCACGCGCCTGATCGATGGAGCTAGCCCGATCGCGTATGGCTACGGCGAGAAAGTGGCCGCCTACTGCGACAACGGGCCAATATTTTCGCTGAACAGCATTGCGGGTTCGCGCCGCAGGCGCCGATTGGGACCGGAGAAGGGAGCGCGGCCGACGGGACGCGGCACGAAGGATGATCCGGACTTCGCGGTCGGTAGATTGGGAACGGAGGCTCCCGAGGAGCCGGAGAATGAGGCCTGGGAGAGTCCTGCGGTGACCGACGAGCAGCGATACAACAACCCGAGAGTGATTCCGCCGGCGCTGCGAGCTCGGGTTGTGCTGCGGTATGCAGACGCAAAGGACTTGCTGATTTCCGGTTTGGTGGAAAACGGCGGCGACATCGCGCAGCATCCTGCGGTGGTAGACGCGCCGTTCGGGAACGGCCACGTGGTGATGTTCTCGATCAATCCCGTGTGGCGCGGCGAGACACAGGGGACTTATTCGCTGGTGCTGAATACGGTGATGAATTACGACAGTCTGAACGCAGGGCGCAAGGACGACGAAAAGTAGCGCGGTGGTCGGCGAGAGAGCAGTTCCGCTTGCCAATGGGGGCCATTAGAGTACAATCCCCGCCATTATGGCCAAGAAAAAAAACAAGCGGGCCAGCAGCAAGAAGCGGGCGCGGCGCGGAAGTAAAGGGCGAAGCGATGGGAAGCTCCCGAAGGATGCGGTGACGCTGGCCGTGATTCTGCGGCCGCGCGACGGGCAAGAGTTGATGCTGGAGGCCGAGCTTCGCGCGTTGATAGCGCCGACGCGAAAAGAAGAAGGATGCCTCTGCTACGATTTGCATCGCTCGGCGGAAGGGCCGGCGGCGTATCTGCTGCATGAGATCTGGGAAACGCGTGAACACCACACAGCGCATACGAGGACGGATCATTTCCTTCGATGGAACGCACGCAAGGACGCGTTGATTTCTTCGCGCGAAGTTGGGTTCTGGAAGCAGATCGCGTAATTTGACATGCAAAAAAAAATGATCCCGCATGCAGCTGACGAGTAGACACGAAAACAGGTTTCTTGATGATTCTTTCAAACAAGCCAAAAATCATTATTGTGGTGATGCAAGCGTTCCTTTCCGTGATAGCAGCCAGCTATGCTGTAAAAAGGGATGCCGTACGTTGGGATTGGGCCACTGCCATGGTGGCAATCGGTGTTGAGGAGCCCTTGGTCGTTGGCAGGCAAATTCGGCGCGATGGCACGTCCCTTGGCGACAGAGATCCTGCTGTTTGCCGCATACACAGTCACTATATTCGCGGTATTTCACTACTGAACTGCTAAGGCGCTTCTTCGTCGAGACCTCGACATAGATTCCGCTTCATTGCGCGGGTGATGTGCCGTCGGACTTTGCCATTCGAACGATGGGAAGAGCGGCGCCATTGCGCAGAGGCACTTCGATACGTTCTAGGATGCGATAGCCGCGGTGCAGATAGAGTGGAACGCCGGTCAGCGTGGCTCCCATTTCAAATCGCGAGAAGCCAGCGGCGCGGGCGGCGGATTCGCAAGCTTCGAGAATTCTGGAGCCGAGGCCGCGGCGTGCCCAATCAGGGTGAATGAAGAAGGCGCGAATTTTGGCGGCGTCGGTTGCGGGATTGAGAAATTCTGGTTCGCGAACTGCGGCGTGGTCACTGCCGAAGAGAGTTTTGCGATTGCTCCAGCCGCCACATCCGACGATGATTCTAGCGCACGCCGCCTTCGCTTCGGCGACGAAATAGGTTTTATCTGCTACAAGCTGCGTATCCAGTCCCAGCACGGTGCCGAGTGCGCCATCGATTTGTTCCGGCGAATAATCGTGAATTTGCAGCCCGCGGACGGAAGCTTCGATAAGCGAGTGGAGCGCGGGGATGTCGGTACTCGTGGCCAGCCGCAGCGAAAGATTGTCGTGAGATTTTTCCATCAGCGTATTGCGTAGAACGATTCAAAATCGTAACGCGAAATGCGTGCCGTGGCGACTTGCGTTGTGACTGATTCAAGAGCCCGGCGGAGGGATGTAGTAACCGGGACGGGTGGTGATTTTCTTACCGTTGGCTTTGTCCGGTACCAGCGAAACGGAAATCTGGTGATAGCCGAAGTCCTGGCCGTCGTCGGAGCGTGAAGCGGGCGAATACGTGAGCACGTATTGAGAGTGGAGTTCTCCGCCGATTTCGTCGATAGCGCTTTCGATGCTGCGGCCTCTAAAGGTGGAATAGTAAGCACCGCCGGTGGCGGCTGCCCCGATTTCGAGAGAGTGCTGCGTTGCGGCACTTTTTGTGTGTTCAACAAGCACTTGCGCGAGCGCAATAAGGTCGATATCGCCGCTGGTGCCGCCGCCGGTAGTAGGCGCTGTGCCTGGAGGTCCGGGCATGCCGAAAGTACCGGGCGGCGTAATGGGAACTGGCGCATTCTGACGCGGCTTGGCTTGCAGCTCCGAGCGCGTGGTGGAGAGGCCAACGCTGAAAATCGTGATGTTTTCGAGTTGCGCGCGGCGGAGCACTTCTCCAAGACGTGATTCGCTGCCGGTATCGAGAGCTTCAGAGAGAATCAGCAGAACACGCCGGCCAGGGGCCAGGGTTTCTTTTGTCGGCTTGCGGCGGCCGGAGAGCATTTCTACGCCCGCAGCCATCGCGTCAAAGAGATGCAGGTCGGATTCACCCGCATCCAGTGCCGCGAACGCCGACTGGATAGCGTCATGGCTGCGTGTGAACCCCTGCAGCGTCTTAAGGCCGTTGTCGAAGCCGATGACAGCGGCCTCAGACTCCGGTCCCATGACTTGTTCGGTGAAAAGGATCCCGGTTTTGCGGAGCTGCGGGAGGAAAGGCTCCACACGAGAGCTGGTTTCGGCAAGGATGACAAGCGAGATGGGGTCGCCACCGACTTCAAAGTGCGTAATTTTCTGCGGAACGCCGTTATCAGTGACGCGAAAATCCTGTTCGTCGAGATCGTGAATCATGGCGCCCTTGGAGTCGCGCACGGTGACGGGCGTGTTCACAAGAGTGACGCGAGCTGTGAGTTTGGCGAGGACTTCCGGCGGCGTCGCCTGAATTTGCGTGCCGGGACGCGGAGGGAGAGGACCTTCGGGCGCCTGGGCCAGGAGAGCGTTGCCAGACAGAGAAGCGCAGAGAAGAACGATCACCACAACGGCTGACCGAGCGGCCGATCGAGTCACGATGAGAATCATTGCACCTCGCCCGCCAGATACGCCAGCACGACCGCAATCGACTGTGCTGGTGGAGTGTACTCAATTCGACGCAGGTTGGGGCGCTGGCGTTGCCGCGATGGGCAGGGCTACCTACAATGAAAGTTCGTGTCGAGTTCGTGTGAACGGGGTACGGAGGCAAGAGAATGTCCGCAAAGTTAGGGAAGCCCAAGCCGCAGCATGCGCCGAAGGCACCGCACGAAGATCCGAAATTCCTGGAAAGCACGGCCGCGCGGCCGTTGCGCATCCTGGCCGAATACATCGACCCCATGGGCAAACTGAAGCGAGAAGGAATCGGCGACACGATTGTGATGTTTGGATCGGCGCGAATCGATTCTCGCGAAGATGCGCTGGCGCGGTTGGGCCGCTTGAAAAAGACAAAAGCGGGGAAGAGCACGCAGGCAAAGGCAAAACATAAGGCGGCGTTGCGGTCAGCAAAGAGCGCGCTCGAGATGTCGCGGTACTACGAAGAGGCGCGAGCGCTTTCGCACAAAATAACAACGTGGGCAATGTCGCTGGGTCCCAAGCCACGGCGGTTTGTTGTGTGTTCGGGAGGCGGTCCGGGAATCATGGAAGCGGCAAACCGCGGCGCGTATGAAGCCGGAGGAAAGTCCATTGGACTTTCGATTGAGTTGCCGCACGAGCAGTTTGCGAACCCCTTCATCAGTCCGGAGCTGAGTTTTAATTTTCACTATTTTTTTATGCGCAAATTGTGGTTCGCGCAGATTGCGAAAGCGCTGATTGTTTTTCCGGGCGGTTTTGGAACCATGGATGAATTATGGGAAATGATGACTCTGCTGCAGACGGGCAAATTGCCAAAAGATAACCTGATCCTGATTTACGGGAAAAAATATTGGGATGAAGTGCTGAACTGGAAAGGCATGGTTCGTTGGGGAACGATCAACGAAGAAGAGTACAAGCTGCTGCAGTTTGCCGACAACGTTGATGATGCGTTTGAAGTGATCCGTTCGGGCCTTGAGAAATACCACATGGAAGTTGATCCTTTTCTTCAAGCGTATTGAAGCCCGCCCCGTCGTCTTGCGGGGCTAAATCCTTACTGCAATCTTCTGCGATGGTTACGGTCTATGCTGTATGGCACGCCAAGTATTCGTTTCATACTTTATCTGGAGCATTCGAAGGACTCATCTGAGAGGAGAGAGTCGAAATGCGAAACAATTTAGGAAACTGGAAAATCGCACTTGGAACGACCGCATTGGCCGCGGGATTGACGCTCTTTGCAGGAGCGCCAGGAGCGAAGGCCGACGATGAGTGTCAGGAACGAATCGTAAAGGCCGACCATCGCTTGCATGAAGCGATCAGGCGCCACGGGTATGAGAGCAAGCAGGCTGAACGTGGGCGCGAGGAATTGCGCGAGGCTCGCCATTACTGCTGGGAACACTCCCATAAGTGGTGGGACGTGGAAGGTGGGCGTTGGCACACTGACCGCGATTGGGACGATCACGATCACGACCACGATAGGGACCATGATCGAGACCACGACCGCGATCATCAGTAGAGAAACGGGTTCAGCCCAACAATAAGTAGAAAAAGTAAAATGGGCGAAGCGCTCCGAGCGGACGGAGCGCTTTGTTTTTTTTTGGACTGTGTCTTTTGGCATCGACGCGTTTACGTAAACAAGAATCTCCAAAGAACTCTCTCAAAAATTCTGTGTTTTGGCGCTAATCAACAGTACGCAACATTTTTCCACCGGCAGTGTTTTATGAGTGTCCCGAAAGCCCAACCCAGCGTGGCATGGACACGGGAGAGAACATGAAAAACGCGCAAAGCAGGCATGGCAAAAAGTGGATGGGAACCATGGCACTCGCGACCGCGGTGCTTGGTGGGTTCATGTTATTTGCGGGTGCTTCGAACGCGAAGGCCGCCGATTGGGACGATCATTCTCGGAATCGCCAGGTGCGATACACGGAATGGCGGGCGCACGAAGCCGCGGAACGGTTTGGATACAACAGCCGAGAGGCGCGCCACTGGCGACATGAAAACCACGAAGCGCGGGAACGCGAAAAACATTTTCGCCACGAATACCGTGAGCATCACGAGCGATATGACCGAGACCGCTACTAAGCGCGCAACGTGAACGGCGATGATTCTTCGAACGGATTGCTGGAGGAGAAAATGAAACTACTTGAGAAAGTTGGAAGCCGTGTTGTCAGGAAAACAGTGCTTACGGCCGCGTTGGTGGGAAGCTTCCTGGCGTTTTTTGGAGCAGGGACCGCTTCGGCCCGGCCACGGGTTTACGTAGGCATTGGGGGGCCAGTGGTCGTGCAAGGCTACTATGGTCCCGTGTATGGCCCGTATTACGCACCGCGTCCTTACTGGGGTCCGGTGTACGCCGCTCCGCGATACGGTTATGGTTACCGTTACTACGGAGCACGCCACCGCTATTGGGATGCGCGATTTGGGTGCTGGCGCTACCGGTAAGCGCAGCTTCCAGAAATTGGAGTGAAAAAAAGGCGCCCGATTCTGAGGCGCCTTTTTTATGCGTGCAGCTTGGTCTGAATGAAATTAGCGAGCGACGGTTAGCGGTTCGTCAGCAAAGACTGCGGCAAAGCGCCGGGTTTCGTCCTGATCGTGCAGCAAAACAATCGGAACAACGCGCAGATAACGCTTGCAGGAGTGGCATTGTGTCACTTCGCCCTGCAGATCCTGCATGAAGCCGTCGGTAAATCGATAAAGAGTGCGCTCGCGGCGAGCATTTTTCTGATCGCGGTGACCGCAGTGGGGACAGAGAAATTCTACGATGTCCTTTTGCGGATCGCGGTCCAGAGCTGCCCAGCCGGTGCGGCGCACCCCGATTGTTTCGGGATTATGCCGTTCCATGGAAAGCCCTCCGATGACCGCTCTGCGGTCACCCGTGAATTGGATCCACGTCCTCAGTAGAAGGATGCAGCCGAGGGCAAAAAGGATACAAAGATCATTGCATTACGCTCAAAGAACGGTACTTACCTGCTATCTAGCGAAAAAGCCGTGCCGGGGGCCGGCTGGACGCCGCTATAGACGGAGCGAGGCGGCACTACTCACCCTACAGAGGTAAGCACGGCGAAGAGAAAGGTAAGCGGAAAGTTCTTACATCAGGGAACCGAAGTTGGCATGCGGTGTCCAAGAGCATGAGGACGCGCGCACCTCACATCCCTGCGAGCGCCGCGCCAGCCACTGCAAGGCAACTTGCGGAGGCGGGCGCGGCAAATTCCTGAACCTTGCGGGAACGATCAGATCTTTTGGGAGGTGTGTGATGTCCAGCGAAGAGCGGGTGAAGGCGGAGCCCTGCGCGGGCACTTTTAATGGCTGTCTGGTGGAAGGGGATACCGAAAGGCACGCACGAGAAAGAAAAATCAAGCGCCGCGCGATTGCAATTTCCGTCGCATTACAAACTGCGGGCTTGGCGGCGTTGGTGATCGCGCCATTGTTTGCGAAGCCTGCGGAATTGACGGAACGAATTGCAGTGCCGATTCCGCCGTACAGTCATCATCCGGCGCAACAGCACGCTGCTGCTGTGCGACAAAGCGCGGCACACGTTCAACGATCCGGCTTTTTTGCGCCAACGAGCATTCCTGTCACAATTCGGACTCACGATGAGGTTCAGCCGCCGGGCGATCCGCTCGATCCCGGCTCAACAATTAACCTATCAGGGACGGGGACCTCAACGGGGCCGCTCACCATTATCGACACCAGGCGCCAGCCATCTCCTCCTCCCGATAGGCTCGAAAAAAAGCGCGTGGTTGTGGGGCATATCGACCCGGCACTCCTTACACGTCGTGTCGAGCCCGTCTACCCAGTTTTGGCGCACCAGCTTCGCCGAAGCGGCAGAGTGGAATTGCACGCCGTGATCACGACAGACGGAAGCGTGCAGTCACTGGAAGTGGTGAGTGGCGATCCGCTGTTCGTTAATTCGGCTTTGGAAGCTGTTAGACAATGGCATTACAAGCCGACGTATTTAAATGGGCAGCCGGTGGAGATCGATACCTACATCACGGTGATTTATACGCTGCAGTGAATCGGGATTCCCTCAGGAGAGCCGCTTGCGATAAGCGGTGTTGTGAAGCAGAAGGTGCAAGGGCCCACGCCTGCCGCATGGGCCCCTCTGCCTGCGCCGGGCAACCGAAATCGAAGACCGAAAAAGCGACAGGCACGAGAGATTCTTGCCTACGCCCGGAATGACCGTTGTGACTAGTTGACGGGTAGCAATCAGAAGTGAAAGACGACGCCCGTGGAGACGCGCAAGTTGTTCTGGGTTTGGCCGCCCGTGCCGAATTCGTTGAAGCGCGTCAGGAGATAATCGACCTGCGCGGGACGAATCGAAAAGCGGTGGGATATCTTCACGTCGACGCCGCCACCGACGGTCATAGCAAACGAATTATTGGAAGTGGAGAACGCGAGTCCGTTACTACCGCCAATATGCGCAACGCCGAAAAGTACCTGGCCGAAGGGCGTGATACGCGAATCGCGGTGGTAGGAAATTCGCGGGCCGAAAAGATAAGTGGAAAGCGTGCCGTCAACTCCAGTGCCGAGGATGTTGTTGCTGTGATAGCCGCCGAAATCAGCGACTCCGCTGAGCCAGTGGTTTGCGTTGTAAGCAATCGATGCGCTGCCACCGTGCAAGTTAAAGCCGTCAACGCCAGAAGTGGATGGATTCTCGCGAAGGTAGGAGTATCCGGCGAACACGTCAAATTTTGGTGTGTCCTGCGCGTACGCGGCGGAACCAAAGAGCGAAACAGCTGATAGCGAAACAAATGCGAGCAGACACACGACGAATTTCCGTTTCATAAATCCTCCAAATGAGTGTTGTAGTGCGCGAGCGCGCGCCAGAATGCGCGGCTTCACGTGCGCGGCGCGCTTCAGGCAGGGAAGCGGCGATACGCAATTTCTATTTCGTGTTGCCTATAGAGATGCGTGGGCTACAGCGAAAGTTGCAAACGGATTTGCTTGTAAAGCGCTTCTTTACAAAACGTTATCGCCGTTTTCGGGAACTTTTTCAGACCAGCGGTTCGCCGGAATGCCGCGCGATTTGCTCACGTGCAGCGTCGCGCAGGCGAACAACTTCGTGCCAATCGGAGGTCTCGCTTCCGGAAATTTTCGGCCACAGCGGCGGAGAGAGCGTGATTGTAACGGAGGTTGGGCGAGGGAAGAGCGTTCCGTCGCGCAGAAAACGACGCGTGCCAGCCAGCGAAACGGGAATGATGGGAACTCCCGTAACGACGGCCGCGTTGAATGCGCCGAGCTGAAACGGCCGGACGCCTTCTTCTGGAACGAAGGTACCTTCCGGAAAAACAAAAACAGAATCTCCATCGCGAACGGCTGATTCGATCTGTTGAATGGCTTCACGCCGAGAATTTGTGTCGGTGCGAACAAACGAAAGGTGCCCCATCTTGCGAAGAAACGTTCCGATGAACGGCATGTTGTGAACTTCGCTTTTGGCGACGAAACGATAAGGAACGCCGAGGCCCATCATCAGCGGGAGCACGTCGAAATAGCTGGTGTGATTCGAGGCGTAGATTTTCGCGCCAGGCGTGTTCATAAATTCCTTGCCGATGACGCGGACGCTCGTGCCTGAAAGAAAAAAGAGAATTCTTAATACGGCGGAGGTGTAACGTCCCGCGGCGCTGTAATCGCGAAAGAACAGGACGCCGGCGCAAGCCGGGACGATCCAGATGGCGAAGATTACGCCGAAATAAATGCCATACAGCATCTCGAAGCCGCGGCGCAGAGCCGATGCCGTGACCTGAAATATATTTTTGAGCGTGCCCGATGTGCCGAGCCGCGCGATCTGGAGCCACGCGGGAGCCTTCTTCGAGGTAAGCGTTCCTGCAATAAAGAGGCCACGCGTTTCTTCGCGGCGCAATTTTCCGCTGGAGGTTTTGGGAATGCTACCAGGCGGAATCAACTCGACACGGTCGGGCGGAATGCCGAGTCCTTGCGAGACTTCGTTGGTGACTGCTAAGGCGATCGAGGAACGCCGAGACGGATCGCTTTCGCGCGATTCAGCAACCACGATTAATTTTTCGGTGCCGCTGCCCGCATCCTTCAAACCAAATGCGACGATACAGCCTTTGCGGATGCCATCAACGCGTCCGGCGAGTTCTTCCACTTCGTGAGGGTAAAGGTTGCGACCGCCTTTGATGATGATGTCCTTCACGCGGCCCGTAACGAAGATTTCGCCTTCGGCACGATAGGCGCGGTCGCCGGTGTCCACCCAAGCGTATTCATCGGCGGCTGACGGACCTGCGGGAAAGAGTTTTTCTGTCGCGGCCGGATTGTTGTAATAGCCGCTGGTGGCGGAAGGACCGCGAAACCACAAGAAACCTTCCGTGCGATCGGGAACTTCGTCCGCGGAGTCGTCAACGACGCGCACTTCGTGATTTGGCACGGCACTGCCGGAGGAAACGAATGCGATCGCAGTGGGGCCCGGTGCTGCGGATACAGCACGGCCCTGGGAGGTGAAAATGGCGCGATCGATGGTATCCACACGCGGGCCGCGATTCAGGGGCGGAAACGTGACGGCCAGCGCAGCTTCGGCGAGGCCATATACCGGAAGGTGCGCTTCGCGGCGGAATCCGTATTTCGCAAATCGCTTTTCGAAACGCTCGAGCGTTTCCGGATTCACCGGTTCCGCGCCGTTCAGAGCAGCGCGCCAGGAACTGAGATCGAGTCCTTCGATTTCTTTGTCGGCGATTTTGCGCACACAGAGTTCATAGGCAAAATTTGGCGCGGCGGTGATCGTTCCACGATGCTTGTGAAAAGCCTGGAGCCAGCGCGCAGGACGCGTGAGGAAGGCGAGCGGCGACATCACGCAAAGCGGTGTACCGAAATATAGCAGTGTGAGCCACGCGCCGATCAGGCCCATATCGTGATACAGCGGAAGCCAGCTGATTCCAATGTCGTCGCGCGTTAGTTGAACTGCTTCACCCATTGCGCGAATGTTTGCGAGCAGATTCGCGTGCGTGAGGGTAACGCCCTTGGGATCACCCGTGGAGCCCGATGTGTATTGGAGCAGGGCGATGTCGCCAGCTTTGCGTACCCGGCTGCCCGAGAGATGCGCGGGCAGGGCGCCGGGAGCAGGTGGCGGAGCCTTGTCGGCGGCGTCCAGAAATTTTTCAGCGTCGGCGACGGATTCGAGTGAGCGAACGCGGGGCTTCAATAACCTTGCGACAGCCTCGGCGCGACGAAAGGTCAGCAGCAGGCAAACTCCCGCGTTGTTCAAAATTGCTGCCTGGCGCTCGGCGTATTCTTCGATGCGGTCGGCGCGGAATGGTGGATAAATTGGGACGGGAATGGCCCCGGCGAGCAGTATGCCCGCGTAGGAAACAAAGAACGCACGCGACGTAGGCAACATGAGAGAAACACGGCCGCCGGGTGGCACTCCGCGCCGGGCTAGCTCCGCAGCACACCGCTGGGACGCGGCGTAGAGCTCGCCAAACGTGAGCGCAAGAGTTTTTTCGCCAGTGTCAGAATCCTCGGTGATGTGGAGGTGCGTGCGCTCCGTGTCATGTTGCGCGCGGTAGCGCAAGATATCGATCAGTGTTTGTGCTGCGAATACTTCTTGATCGCAAGCGCCGCGATGCAGCCTTTCGGTGCTCATCGAAGCACGCAACGCGGATGGCCCTTCATCGATTGTTGGATTGTTGCCGGGAGCCGCGAGTACCGCGACGGTGAGTTCTTCCGGTGTGTTGATTTCCGCGGCGACCTGATCTGGCAAGCGGACGCCGAATTCTGCTTCCAGGCGCGCAAGTAGTTCCACGCGCTCCAGGCTGCCCAAACCCAATTCGTGATCGAGGCGAGATGACGGGCCGAGCATTGGCAACGCGCCCTCGCTGCCAAGTTCGCTTAAAAGAGCGCGCAATATTTCAAGGACGCGTTCGCGCACGGCTGCGTGATCGAGTTGTGCGCTGGGTGTAGCCACAGGACTCCGAAAGAGAAACTCAGCGAGAGGCTATCACGCGCGGTTGCCAATATCCATGCGCCGGAACGAGAACGTACTCAGGCGGACTGGCCCTCGGCCTTCGTTGGCTTGTAGTTGCGCGGCATCAGCGTTGTGGAGAGATCCACGCCGGAAAGGTCCGCGCCGGTCAGATCCGTTTCGCGCAGGATAGTGACGCCCATGTCCGCACCGGAGAATGTTGCGCCGTTCACGTTTGCCAGGCGAAAATTTGCGTTGCGAAGAAGCGCGCGTCGAAAGTTAGTGTTGGAGAGATCGCAGCGGAAGAATTCCACGCCGCTGGCTTGTGCTTCTTCGAAATTCGCGCCGGGCAGAATGGCTTCCGTCAGATCCGTATTGCGCAGATCGGCTTTGCGCAGATTTGCGCCGGAAAGATCAGCGTGCGCCAGGCGAGCGCGCCGGAGGTCTGCGCCCTCGAGATTTGCGTTTTGCAGGATTGCACCGCTCAAATTCGCGCCGCTTAGGTCCGCGCCGCTCAAGTCGGCACCGGTCAAGTCTGCGCGAATACCATCCTTTTTGCCTGAAAAAAAACGTTCGTGAGCTTCGAGAATTTCACTGACGCGTTTGCCGCCGTGATGAATGTTTGTCGTCTTTTTGAGTGCCATAAATCGCCAATTTCCTTGCTTGAACTCGCACTCTATTTTAGCGGAAGCGGCTCCGTGGTGAAACCTCCCGACTAAAATTCCGCTGCGGTTATGGATGTCCTGCGATTCTCCTCTCGATGGCCGTGGCCAGGAGTAAACTGGAGAGCATGAGTTCGGCCAGATGCCGGCATCAAACCGAGTGCAAGACTCCGAAAATCTTTCTCGGAGTGGCCATGTTCCTCGTGTGCGTGTGTGTTCTTGCCACACCGGCAGATTCCCAGGACAAGGATGATGAGATCGTTGCAACACTAACTGGTGGCCGCGTGATCGTTCATGCCACGCGGGAAAGTGTGACATTCATTGCGATTGATGAACCCATCGAAGCTGGATCGGCCCCGCCACGCGTCATGACAGTCGACGGCCGCCACGTGGCCGTGCTGCTGGGCTCGTCAGAATGGCGTATTCCCGCCGATCCAAATCCAATCCGGCTGGACAAAGGATACACGCGCGTTGGGGCAACCGATTCGCGCTACCAGGGCAGTTACAGCGGCGAAGCGGAACCGGATTTAGAGACCGTGGGCGTCGGTTTTCTTGAAAAACTCTCGCCGCTCGCCGCGCGCCTGCATCACAAGCTGGATTTTCCAGCGGAGCAGCCGCTATTCGAATTGGTGATTATCGGTTTCGGTCCGAAGGACTACGGCCCGGAAGTCTGGACCGTGGAATATCGCATGACGCAGACCATGGTTGCCACGCGGGGCGATTACTGGCAAACACGTGTGCTGCGGCCGCGCTTCACGCAAATCTATCCCCCCGAAAAACATGCGCCGCGGAAACTAGTGGAAACGTGCTATCCGGGTGAATGCAAGGGGCCGACGCTGCAGCAACTGCTGGAGGGCAACGAGCCAACTCTTGAAAAGTTGGCTGGCTCTGACCCGAAATTCCTGAAGGCAGTGGATTTCATCAGCAAAGGCCAAGCGCAAAAGGCCGTCGCGCCCGACGCCACAGGCTTTTTGCGAGCCATCGAAAAAGCAAAACAGGAAAAGAACCGGCCGCCGGAAGCGCCTACGCTTAGGCGGAAGATCGATCCGCCCGGCTCTTGATCTCGCGACAGGGCCCGGAACGGCTCAGGCTTGTGCTGATGCCGCCGAAGCAACCCTGCGAATCGCGTCTCCGACGCGAATGACGCCGCCTTCGAGGACTCGGCAGAGCATTCCTCGCCGGCCATACATTTCGCGACGCAGCCCCGGCCGGACCTTTTCGAGTTGGTCGCAAGGGGTACAAACGGCGCTCACCTGCACTAGCACTGGGCCGATTCGCAACTGTTCGCCCATCCCGAGGCCGTTTATGTTCAGCCCTTCGGTCGTGATATTTTCGCGAATCATTCCCGGATGAAGCTGCATCGCATCGAGAGTTTCTTTATCCACCAGGAGCACCTGGCGCCCGCTGTTCTTTCGCGCATGAGCGCAACCCGAAAAGCCGAGGCCCGCCACAGCCTCGATGCTTTCGACAGCTTCCATCGGAAGCCGGCGCTTGGGTGCGCGAAACAGTTGAGCGACGGAAGCCATGGTCAGTCCCGTGCAGACCGGGCCTTGCCCACACCACCGCCGATGTCGGTACGGTAGTGCATGCCCTCGAAGTGAATCTTTGATGCGGCTTCGTATGCGTCGGTCAAGGCGCCCTCCAGGTTCGGCCCGGACGCCGTTACACCGAGAACCCGGCCGCCGCTTGTGACGATCACGTCGCCTTGCCGTTTCGTACCGGCATGCAGAACCTTCACACCGGAAGATTTTTCTATAGCGGTTAGTCCGTGAATGATGAATCCTGTCTTAAGCCTTCCCGGATAACCACCGGAAGCGATGACAATACAAGCACTTGCGCCGGATTTCCATTTCCATGCTGCAGGATCAAACCGTCGCGTGGCGAGATTTATCAACGCTTCGGCCAGGTCAAAATCAACTCGCGCAAGGATCGCTTGCGTTTCCGGATCCCCTAACCGGCAATTAAACTCTAGAACCTTGGGGCCATTTGCCGTCAGCATCAGACCAATGTAGAGAAATCCCTGGTAGCGAATACCGTCAGCGGCCAATCCGCGCAGGGTTGGTTCTACGATAGTCGTTTCGATCGTGGCTTTCAGTTCCGGCGTCATCAAGCCGTCGGTCGAATATGCGCCCATTCCCCCCGTGTTGGGCCCGCGGTCGCCGTCAGACGCGCGCTTGTGGTCGCGAGTAGGCGCGAGTACCGCATACTTGTCCCCGTCCGTAACAAGAATGAAGGAAAGCTCGTCGCCTTCAAGCGTCTCTTCAAGCACCACGCGTTTTCCGGCAGCACCGAATTCCTGGATCAGCATCGCGCGTGTAATGAAATCACGGGCTTCGTTTTCCGTTTGCGCCAGAACCACGCCCTTGCCTGCGCAAAGACCATCAGCCTTTACAACGACCGGGTACGGCACGTTGGAAAGCGCGGCGTAGGCTTCATCAGGAGTGGCAAACTCGCCGTACAATTTGGCCGTGGGAATCGAGTGACGCGCAAGAAATTGCTTGGAGAAAATTTTGCTTCCTTCAAGCTGCGCTGCGATTTGCGATGGGCCAACTACGGCGAGATTGCGCGCGCGAAGGGCGTCGCTTAGGCCATTCACCAGCGGCAATTCCGGGCCTATGATCGTCAGGTCGGGATGCAATTTTTCTGCAATCGCGACGAGGCCTGCCAAGTCAGCTGCTTCTACAGGAAGGCAAATCGCGTCATCGGCGATCCCGCCATTTCCAGGAGCGCACCAGAGTTTTTTCACACGCGGACTTTCGCGGAGCTTCCATACTAGGGCGTGCTCGCGTCCGCCGCCGCCGATCACCAGAATTTTCACGGATTCCCGCTGAGCCCTTTCTAAAAATTTCACCTTTGACGATAGTCGCGGCCCTTGCAGGTGTCAATGCCGCGCCAAACGGTTTGTCAAGCCAAACGGTTCTGTGCGCTTGAGGCTGTGCGATTGACGCCGCGAGGCGATGCCTCTACGATGCCGTGACGGCATGAAAAAGCCCGCGCGCAAATCTGCCACCGCACCGCAGCGCGTCATCAAAATTCCCTCGGAAAATAGCGCAGAGCGGGATTCCGCGCTGCTCCGCCTGCAGCTGTGTTTTTTTCTCTCGGGAGCGGCGGGGCTGATCGATCAAGTCGTTTGGACAAAAGCGCTTGGCCAACTGTTTGGTTATTCAGCGTATGCCGTGGCAACCGTGTTGGCCGTTTTCATGGGTGGTTTGGCGCTTGGGAGCGCGGTCTTTGCGCGATGGCGGCCCGCGAACAAGAGCGCAATCGCACGCTATTCGTGGATGGAATTCGCGATTGCCGCGACCGCCTTGCTTTCGCTTCCCGGCATCGCGCTGGTGAAGCAACTTTATCTGACGAGTTATCCTCATGCCGGCGGTTCAGCCGCAACGTTGCTTGTGTTGCGATTTTTCGGCGCCGCGCTGGTGTTGGCGCTTCCCACGGTGCTGATGGGCGGGACCCTTCCTGTGTTAGTCGGCGGCGTCGCGAGCAAGCGCGTCCAGCTTAACTCGTAAGCGATGGCCGTTGCGCCCACTGCGGCGAAGCAAACCATGTACAGCGCGGAGGATTGGACATTCGCACTTTCCGCCCTCTTTGGCAGAACAT
>WNGM01000619.1_pt1 | contig 44575 bp, 37 predicted proteins | sample 5400571 | NCBI WGS metagenome assembly WNGM01 (sample SAMN13153378, study PRJNA577476) | soil metagenome | isolation source: 100 cm soil or saprolite under Garry oak tree replicate 2 | place: USA:California | collected 2016-06-15 | reverse complement strand
CGGCCATAGTGCGGACGGACGGCTGTTCTTCGTCCCGACCTACGGCAACAAGCCGGTGTCGAAGTGGTCCTACGCATACGCCTGGCGGCAGGCACGGCAGACCGCCTTGACCCCTGCCCAACAGCGGTCGCCGCTGGCCGCCCGGCCGTACGACCTTCGGCACGCCGCCGTTTCACTTTGGCTCAACGCGGGCGTTCCGGCCACCCAGGTAGCCGAGTGGGCCGGCCACAGCGTCCACGTACTGCTGAAGGTCTACGCCAAGTGCATCGACGGCCAGGACGAGGCAGCCCGTGGCCGGATCGAGGAAGCGTTACGCCCGGACGACGGGGACGACGCCCCCTAACTGATCACGGCCGAAACTTTGCCACGTATTTGCCACAGCGAGTGAGCCGAAACGGTCATCAGCGAGTCTGAGCGAGACGGGCTCGCGTTCGAGCGGATGCCCCGCTGACCTGTGTCACCGCAGGTCAGCGGGGCTTTTTCGTGCTTGGCGGAGGCGGACGGGAATCGAACCCGCCTGGCCCGGGTCCCGGGCCACACCGGTTTTGAAGACCGGGGGGGGCACCAGCCGCCTGAACGCCTCCAGTGCGCCCATAGCCGCCGCGTGGAAGAGTGCCGTGGTGACCCTGCGACTGACCCAATATGCGCACGGTGGCGGGTGCGCCTGCAAGATCCCGCCGGGGGAGCTGGACACGATCCTCGCCGGCCTGGTCGGCGCCCGACGCGGCGCAACCGGCGGCGGAGCCGCCGGCGCGCCGGACGCCGACCTGCTCGTCGGGCTCGACGACGGTGACGACGCGGCGGTCGTCCGGATAGACGGCGACCGGGCGGTCGTGGCGACCGCGGACTTCTTCACGCCGGTACTCGACGACCCGTACGACTGGGGCCGGGTCGCCGCCGCCAACGCGCTTTCGGACATCTACGCCATGGGCGGTACCCCGATCGTCGCGGTGAACCTGCTGGGCTGGCCGCGTGACGTGCTGCCCATGGAGCTGGTTACCGATGTGCTGCGCGGCGGGCTCGACGTGGCCCGGGAGGCGGGTTGCCCGGTCGCCGGCGGGCACAGCGTCGACGACCCGGAACCCAAGTACGGCATGGCCGTCACCGGCATCGCCGACCCGAACCGCCTGCTGCGCAACGATTCCGGCCGCGCCGGTATGCCGCTGACGCTGACCAAGCCGCTCGGCATCGGGGTACTCAACAGCCGGCACAAGGCGACCGGCGAGGTCTTCGGGCAGGCGGTCGCCACGATGACGACGCTCAACCGCGACGCCGCCGCCGCCGCGCTCAAGGGCGGCGCGGTCTGCGCGACCGACGTCACCGGCTTCGGCCTGCTCGGGCACCTGCACAAGCTGGCCCGCGCGAGCGGGGTCACGGCCCGCCTGGACGCCCGCGCGGTGCCGTACCTCGACGGCGCCCGCGAGGCGCTCGCGGCCGGGTACGTCAGCGGCGGTACCCGGCGCAACCTCGCGTGGGTCCGACCGGCCCTGGACGCCGGAGACACCGGCGAGGACGAGTTCCTGCTGCTCGCCGACGCGCAGACCTCGGGCGGGTTGCTCGTAGCCGGCGAGGTGCCCGGGTACCCGATCGTCGGCGAGTTGTTCCCGGCCCGCGCCGACGGGGTGACGCTCCTCATCCGCTAAGGTTCCGTCAAGATCACGGCGGTTCGGCCGGCCGGACTGCGAGCCTTGAACCGTGCTGAAATGGGCTAAGCGGCTGGTCGTCGGCCGCCCGATGCGCAGCGAGCGGCTGGGCGAGACGCTGCTGCCGAAGAAGCTGGCGCTGCCGGTGTTCTGTTCCGACCCGCTGTCGTCCAACGCGTACGCCACCGAGGAGATCCTGCTCGGCCTGTCGCTGGGCGGGCTGGGCCTGATGTACCTGACGAGCTGGGTGGGCCTCGCCGTCATCGTGCTGCTCGCCGTGGTCGTGGCCTCGTACCGGCAGACCTGCTACGCGTACCCCAACGGCGGCGGCGCCTACGCCGTGTCCCGGGCCAACCTCGGCACCAACGCCGCCCTGGTCGCGGCGAGCGCCTTGCTGGTCGACTACGTGCTGACCGTGGCCGTCTCGGTGGCCGCCGGGGTGGCGAACATCGTCTCCGCGTTCCCCGCGCTCGGCCCCTATGCGGTACCGCTGTGCGTCGGCATGGTCGCCGTGCTCGGCATCGTGAACCTGCGCGGTGTCAAGGAGTCCGGCACGGTGTTCGCGATCCCGACGTACGGCTTCATCACGATGGTCTTCGCCATGCTGGCCTGGGCGCTGCTGCGTGCGGTGTCCGGGCACGCGCCGGTGGCCGAGTCCGCCTCCTACCAGATCACCGCGCAGCACAAGGCGACCGGCCTGTTGCTGGTCGCCATCGTGCTGCGGGCGTTCTCGCAGGGCTGCACCGCGCTGACCGGCGTCGAGGCGGTGTCCAACGGGGTACCCAACTTCAAGCCGCCGAAGAGCCGCAACGCCGCCAACACGTTGAGCATCATGGGTGCCATCACCATTGTCATGTTCGCCGGGATCACCGTGCTGGCCCTGGCCGCGCAGGTCCACATCACCGACATCCCCGGCAACCTCGTCGGCGCGCCCGCCGGGTACCAGCAGCGCACCGTCATCGCCCAGATCGCCGCGGCCACGTTCGGCGGCCACAGCGTGTTCTTCTATCTGGTCCAGGCGTTCACCGCGGCGATCCTGGTACTGGCGGCCAACACCGCGTTCAACGGCTTCCCGATCCTGGGCTCCATCCTCGGCCACGACGGCTTCCTGCCCCGGCAGTTCTCCCGCCGCGGCGACCGGCTGGTCTACAGCAACGGCATCGTCATCCTGTCGGTACTGACGATCGCGCTGATCTGGTCGTTCAACGCCTCCACCGACCGGCTCATCCAGCTGTACATCATCGGCGTGTTCGTGTCCTTCACGCTGTCGCAGGCCGGCATGGTCCGGCACTGGAACGACATGCTGGCCCACGAACGCGACCCCGTCGCCCGCCGCCGGATCCACCGCTCCCGCGCCATCAACGGCGGCGGCGCCGCGCTGACCGCCCTCGTCCTCGTCGTCGTCCTGGTCACCAAGTTCACCCACGGCGCCTGGATCGTGGTCATCGCCATGCCCGCGGTCTTCGTCATGATGAAGGGCATCTCGCGGCACTACCGGCACGTGGCCGTCGAGCTGGAACCCGAGCCCGCCGGCATGATCCTGCCCGCCCGCATCCACGCGCTGGTACTGGTTTCCCGGCTGCACAAGCCGACCCTGCGGGCGCTCGCGTTCGCCCGGGCCACCCGGCCGGACTCGCTGACCGCCATCACGGTCGCCACCAGCCCAGAGGAGGCCCGCCAGCTCCAGCAGCAGTGGGCCGAGCGGGACATCCCGGTACCGCTGACCGAGCTGGACTCTCCCTACCGCGACGTCACCACGCCGGTCCTGGAGCACGTCGCCCGGCTGCGCCGCGACCACCCCCGCGACGTCATCACCGTCTACATCCCCGAGTACGTCGTCGGGCGGTGGTGGGAGCACATCCTGCACAACCAGTCCGCGCTGCGGCTGAAGGCCCGGTTGCTCTTCGAGCGCAACGTGATGGTCACCAGCGTGCCGTGGCAGCTGGAGTCCAGCCAGGCGAGGCTCCCCGCCCCGGTCAGCCCGGCCCCCGCGGCCGTAGAGGCGCCTCGGTCACCGGCCTCGACGCCATCTTCGTGACCATCGGCAGCACCAGGGCGACCTCCGCCCAGGGTTTACCGGCCGGCCTCCTGGTTGAGCCGGCCGCGTTGCGGCACAACCGTGTACTTCGGATCCTTCGCGGACGCGACGCCGCCCTCGAAGATGCCGAACCTGGTGGCGACCGAGGCGGCCAGCAGCGCCGCCCCCGACAGCACCGAAATCACCTTGCTGCGCCGGCCGAGCAGCGCGCCGACCGCGCCGGTCACCGTCAGCGCCCGCGCGGCGCGCAGCAGCCGGCCGGGCCGGCCCTGCTGGTACGGCTCGCTCAGCAGGCCCAGCTCGTTCTCGACCCGGTGCGAGCCGTAGAGTTCGAGGGCCGCTCCGGCGACCGCGACCCGGCGCACCGGCCCGGTCTCGTCGAGCGGTGCGGCGATCAGGCCCATCCCGGCGGCCGCCGCGAGCGCGCTGCCCCCGAATACGAACGGCAGCTCCGGGTACGCCTCGTGCCAGGACGGGGTCGCGGTGTCGGCGAGCAGCACGCCGGTGTACGTGGCGAGCGCCGGTGCCGCCGCGGCGGCGGCCAGCCCGGCACCCCGGCCGGCGGCCGTGAGCGCGGTCCTTGTCAGTCCCCGGGGCAGCCGCGCCGCTGCTTCGCTCACGGCGGCCAGCCCGGCCGCCGGACCGAACGCGGCGAGGATCCAGGTACCCACGGACATCGGCGAGGTCGGCTTGGCCACCCGCAGCATGTGGTGGAAACGCGCGGGCCGGCCCAGGTCGTTGACGAGGAAGTAGGTACTGGCACCCAGCGCGCCCAGCGCCGTCAGGCGCCCGACCCGGCGCAGCCCCGGCCGGCCGGTCAGGTCGGCTCCGGCGGCGAGCAGCGCCGAGCCCGCGGCGAGCCCGCCGGTGAACAGATACGCCGCGATGTCCTTGCCACAACGGCGGCCGGACCACCGGCCGGCCGTAGTAGGAGCGGAACTCGGCGGGCGGGACCATGGACCGTTCGGCGCCGCGCCGCCGCGGCTGCGTCGCCGTCATCGCGACCTCCCGAAGAAAGCTGCGACGACCGCACCGGCCATGGTGAAGGCGGCGAGGCCGGCGGTACGCCACATCTTCGGCAGGTCCCGGGTGGTCACCACCGGGTCGGGTGGCAGCCCGTACACCTCGGGCTCGTCGAGCAGCAGGAAGAACGCGCCGTCGCCACCGACCCCGTCGCCGGGATCGTTGCCGTACAGCCGGGCGGTCGTCTCGCCGGACTCCTGCAGCCGCACGAGCCGCTCCTCGGCGCGCTCGCGCAACTCGTCGAGCGGGCCGAACTGGATGGACTGGGTGGGGCAGGCCTTGGCGCAGGCAGGCATCAGGCCGTCGCCGAGGCGGTCGTAGCACAGCGTGCACTTCCACGCCCGGCCGTCGTCGCGCCGCTGGTCGATGACGCCGTACGGGCAGGCCGGGATGCAGTACCCGCACCCGTTGCAGATGTCCTCCTGTACCACGACCGTGCCGAACTCGGTGCGGAACAGCGCACCGGTCGGGCAGACGTCCAGGCACGCCGCATGGGTGCAGTGCTTGCAGACGTTGGACATCATCAGCCAGCGGAAGTCGGTGCGCTCCGCGCCGCTCACCTGCCGGCCCGGCAGGTCGAACGAGGGCATGCCCAGAAACTGCGGCTCCCGCTGGGTAGGTTCGGGAGCGGGCGCCGGCGCCGGTTGCTCGACGAACGCCACCGCCCGCCACGAGTTCGCGCTCAAGCCCCCGGTGTTGTCGTAGGACATGCCGAGCAGGTTGAACCCGTCGTCGGGTACCCCGTTCCACTCCTTACAGGCGACCTCGCAGGCCTTGCAGCCGATGCAGATGCTGGTGTCGGTGAAGAAGCCCATCCGCGGCGGCGGGTCGAGGTAGCCCGCTGCCGCGGCCGGGTTCGGTGCGGGCTCAACGGTCATGGCCGTTCCCTTCGCTGAGGCCGGCCCGGCGCCGGTAGGCCGCGAGGTAGTCGAGCATGGCGCGACCGGTCGGGCGCCGGCCCGGCTGGACGTCGCAGGTGCCGACCTTGCTCTCCTGGATGAGCACGTTCGGGTCCAGCACGATCCCGATGAGGTCGTTGGCGGCGTCCCCGGTGACCAGGCCCGAGTACCCCCAGTGGTACGGCAGCCAGACCTGGTGGATTTCGCGGTCCTCGACCCGCAGCGGGGTGAGCCGCTCGGTGACGAGTACCCGCGCCTCGATGACCGCCCGGGAAGTCACCACGTGCGCCCAGCCGAGTTCGGTGAGCCCGCGCTCGGCGGCCAGCGCCGGGGATACCTCGATGAACATCTCCGGTTGCAGTTCGGACAGGTACGCCAGGGTCCGGCTCATCCCGCCGGCCGTGTGGTGTTCGGTGAGCCGGCTGGTGGTGAACACGTACGGGAACACCTCGCTGCCCACCGGGTTGAGCGGGTTCTCCGGCCGCTCGTAGCGCTTGCTGGTCGGGCTGAACTGTTGCTTGTAGAGCGGGTTGGCGACCGGCGACTCGACCGGTTCGTAGTGCGTCGGCATCGGCCCGTCGATCAGTCCACTGGGGACGAACAGCCAGCCCTTCCCGTCGCCCTGCATGACGAACGGGTCGTCGCCGGCCAGCGCGGCCGGTCCGGTGGCGCCTTCCGGCGGCCGGTACGACGGTGGCTTGGTCTTCTCGAAGTCCGGCACGTCGAATCCGGTCCACTCATGGCGTTCCGGGTCCCACCACACGTACTTCTTGCGCTCGCTCCACGGTTTGCCGTCCGGGTCGGCCGAGGCGCGGTTGTAGAGGATGCGCCGGTTCATCGGCCAGGCCCAGGCCCATTCGCTCGCGACCCAGTCCTGTTCGGTGTGCGGCTTGCGGCGGGCCGCCTGGTTGACGCCGTCCGTGAACACGCCGCTGTAGATCCAGCAGCCGCACACGGTCGAGCCGTCGTCCTTCAGTTCGCTGAAGCCGGACAGCGGCTTCCGGTCGGCGGTCGTGTACCCGTTGATCTCCATGAGTACCGCCTCGGCGCTCGGCTCGTCGTGCCGCCCGTGCGTCGGGTAGTCCCACGCGAGGTCGAGGATCGCCCGGTCGCGCGCCTCGGGAGAGTCCGCGAGCTTGCGCCGGATCAGGCGGCCGAGGTGGTAGAAGAACCACAGCTCCGAGCGGCAGTCGCCGGGCGGGTCGAGCGCCTTCTCCCGCCACTGCAGGATCCGCTGCGTCTGGGTGAACGTGCCCTCCTTCTCCACGTGCGAGGCGGCCGGCATGAGGAACACCTCGGTGCGGCACTCCTCGGGTACGATCTCGCCGGTCTCGATCTCCGGGCCGTTCTTCCAGAACGTGGCGCTCTCGATCTCGTAGAGGTCGCGGACGACGAGCCAGTCGAGGTTGGCCATGCCCAGCCGTTGCGCCCGGCCGTGCGCGGAGCCGACCGCCGGGTTCTGCCCGAGCAGGAAGTACCCGGCGATCTTCCCGTCGATCATGTCCAGCGCCTGCTGGTACGTGCCGTGGTCGCCGGTCAGCCGGGGCAGGTACCCGCCCCAGTAGGCCTTCAGCAGGCTGGTGGCGTACGCGCCCGCGTTGCCCCAGAACCCCTTCTGCCCCGGGTGCCGGATGCTGTCGATCCACTCCCGGTAGGTCGGGTGCATCTCGTGGTGCGGCATCGGCAGGTACCCGGGCAGCAGGTTGAACAGCGTCGGGATGTCCGTCGAGCCCTGGATGCTGGCGTGCCCGCGCAACGCCAGGACGCCGCCGCCCGGCCGGCCCATGTTGCCCAGCAGAAGCTGGATGATCGCGCCGGTCCGGATGTACTGGACGCCCACGCTGTGCTGGGTCCAGCCGACCGAGTAGACGAGCGCGGTGGTCCGCTCCCGGCCGGAGTTCTCGGTCCAGGCCCGGCAGACCTCCGCGAACTGCTCCGGCGGTACCCCGCAGACCTCCTGGACGACCTCCGGGGTGTACCGGCTGTAGTGGCGCTTGAGGATCTGGTACACGCAATGGGGGTGTTGCAGCGTCTCGTCCCGCTGGGTGTGCTGCGGTACCGGCGTGCCGTGCGACTCGTGCTGCAGCGCGCCGGCGACCTCCTTCTGCGCCACCATGTCCTCGACGCTCGGGCTGTCCTCCTGGTGCCCCTCGTACTGCCAGCTCTTCGGGTCGTACACGCCCCTGGCCTCGTCCCACCCGGAGAACAGCCCGTCGAGGTCCTCGGTGTCCCGGAAGTCCTCGTTGATGATGGTCGCCGCGTTGGTGTACCCCAGCACGTACTCCCGGAAGTCCAGCCCGTTGGTCAGGATGTAGTTGACCACCCCGCCGAGGAACGCGATGTCCGACCCGGCCCGGATCGGCACGTACCTGTGCGCCAGCGCGCTGGTACGGGTGAACCGCGGGTCGACATGGATGATCTTCGCACCGCGCTTCTTGGCCTCCACCACCCACTGGAACCCCACCGGGTGGGCCTCCGCCATGTTGGAGCCCTGGATCACGATGCAGTCCGCGTTCTGCAGGTCCTGCTGGAAAGTCGTGGCGCCGCCGCGCCCGAAGCTGGTCCCCAGACCGGGGACGGTGGCGGAGTGTCAAATGCGCGCCTGGTTCTCGATCTGGATGGCGCCCAACGCGGTGAACAGCTTCTTGATGAGGTAGTTCTCCTCGTTGTCCAGCGTGGCACCGCCCAGGCTGGAGATGCCCAGCGTCCGGTTCAGCGGCCGGCCCTCGTCGTCGCGGTCCTCCCAGTGCGTCGCGCGGGCGGCGATCACCCGGTCGGCGATCATGTCCAGCGCGGTGTCCAGGTCGAGGTCTTCCCACTCGGTGCCGTACGGGCGGCGGTACCGCACCGTGCGCACCCGGTGAGGGCTGGTGACCAGGCTCCTGCTCGCTGAGCCCTTCGGGCACAGCCGGCCGCGCGAGATAGGGGAGTCCGGGTCGCCTTCGATCTGGGTGACCTGACCGTCTTTGACGTACACCCGTTGCCCGCAACCGACCGCGCAGTACGGGCAGACCGAGCGGGCGACCGTGTCCGCGGTCTCGGTGCGCGCGGTCAGCGCGGCGGAGCGGGGCGACTTCACCGCCGCGCCCCGGCCCAGCGGATCGGCGCCGGTGAGTTGTCGGTACACCGGCCAGCTCTCGATCAACCGCCGTATACCCATGGCCTGAATCTAGACGGACGAGACAGGTACCGCGACCGGAAGTACGCAGTTCTCTCGATGCCACCAATTGGCCCGCCGGCCGGACACCTGCACCCCGTCCCGCCGGCGGGCATAGACTGCCCGTCATGAGCGAGCGTCAGCGAGCGAATCATGAACTCAGCGTCCGGGTGCCTGATGCCGGACCGCAGCGAAGCGAGGATCCGGTATGAGCGGACGCGTAGTGCATTTCGAGATCCCGGCAGACGACGTCGAGCGGGCGCAGTCGTTCTACCAGGAGGCGTTCGGCTGGCAGATCACGCCGATGCCGGACATGAACTACACGCTGATCGGCACGACGGCGACCGACGAGACCGGCGCCCCCACCGAGCCCGGCGCGATCAACGGCGGGATGATGCAGCGGCAGGGCCGGTTCACCGCCCCGGTCGTCACCATCGAGACCGACGACATCGACGGCAAGCTCCAGGAGGTCGAGAAGCTCGGCGGCTCGATCGTCGAACCCAAGATGGCCGTGGGCGAGATGGGCTTCGCCGGCTACTTCGCCGACCCGGAGGGCAACGTCGTCGGCCTCTGGCAGAACGCCGGTTAGGCTGCCGCCACCGGTACCGCCCGGCAAGGTCCTCAGGATCACGACGGGGGAGGTTCCCGGCGGCTGCCCTGCGGCCAGACCCGGGTCACCGGGATCCCGGACCGTTCGGCCATCGCCACCACCTCGGCGGTACCGCCACAGCGGCCTTCGCGGGCACCGTCCCAGACGGCGAGCAGGTGGTCGCAGCGGCGGAGGAGCTCGGCACCGGCCGCCGCGTAGGCGACGTCACCCGATGCTTCCGAACACGCGTACGATACTGTGGCCGCCCGGCCCAGCAGGTCGTCAAAGCGCGCCACGTTGGCCGGCCGGATGGCCCGGTCGCGGTAGTCCCGCGAGGGCAGGATGACCTCCAGCGTGCCCCGGGCGGCAAGCACCGCGTCCGCGAAGATCTGGTCCGCGCCCTCCGCGAGGCAGGTCACGCCGCGCAGGGTATGCCCGGAGAACGAGCTGAGCGCGGCCACGAGCGCGTCGTACACCAGTTGGGTCGAGTACTCGGTCAGGCTGATGTGGCCGGTGATGCCGACCCGGACCAGTGGGCCGGTGCTGTCCTCGCTCATGGTGCTGTCCACTCTAGGTAGCCGCGCTCCGGACGATGTCGAATCCGGCATCAGCGAGGATGGCCGTCGTGTCCCGGACCGCGTCCCGGCTCTTTCGCCGGAGGTCTTCGGTCAGCAGCTCCCAGTCCACCAGGTACGGGCTGAGCCGGCGGCGGTCGTCCCGCTGGTGCGCCGGTCGCCAGCCCTCCCGTTCTTGCTGGGCCTTCCAGCGCCGGTGCTCCCGCTCGGCGAGCAGCTCGACCTCGTCGTCCTGGAACGCGAACGGGATACCGATGCCGACGCAGGGGAGGACGACGCAGCCGATCGCGTGCAGCTTGCTGCCGATGTCCGCAGCCTGCGCGCGGTTGGCGCGGCGGTGCTCGTCGTCCAGGTCGGCCCAGTCGGCGAGCGCGCCCGTCGGTACCGCCTCGCCCCGGCGCTGGCAGCCGACCAGATAGTGCTCGTGGATGAGCCGGCCGAGGCGCTCGAGCAGATCCTCGCCGATGATCGTGGGGTCACAGGCCGCCTCCACCAACGGGTACAACCGCAGGGCACCGCCGATCTCGTCGAGCAGGGGCACGCCGTGTGGTCCGTGGAAGGCCGTCGCGAGTCCGGCGAGGTGGATCAGCGGTACCAGGACCGAGCGGCACTGGCCGTGCCACAGCCGCTGCGTGGTCAAGGCGACCTTGAGGCCCTGTTCCTCGTCGGGGTAGCAGATGAACGCCCGTTCGTGCGGTTCGGTGAACACCTTGCCGGCGAACAGGATCGGCAGTGGCAGCTCGTACGGGTTGGCCTGGCAGACCTCGGGCAGGAACCGGTAGCGGTTCTGCAGCACCGCAAGCGCCGCCCGCGCGTCATCCGCGACGTAGTCGACGACCAGCCGGCCACGAGCGGTACCGTTGCGCAGGCGCCACTGCCGGGCGGCTTCGACCAGGATGGCCCGGGCGAAGGGCGACCCGCCCGCGATCAGGAGCCGGGGCACGGTAGGAGTGTCCGGGTCGAGCGGGTCCCGCAGGAAGAGGACCCGCGCGGCGAGCTCGTCGACGTTGAAGAAGTCCAGGCGCAGCCCCGGTGGTTGGGCCACCGTGAGCCGGCGGGCCTGCAGGGCGATGCACAGTTCCTGATCGTGGACCTGGGCGTAGACGGCCGTCGGGACGCTGCGGGGTTCGGTCAGGCGGCCGGCCGCGACCGCGATGGACACGTTCGCCGCGGAGTCGTCGGTCGCAGCGTACACCACATCGGCATGCTCCACCCCGGCCCCGCGCAGGACGTCCGGGTCGCTCGCGTCACCGGTGATCGTGAGCAGTTCGGTGCCGCGTATGTCGACCGGCTCGACCGGTACCGCACGCACCATCACCACTCGCCGTCCCAACGCCCGAAGCCGCAGCACGAGTGATCGCGCGGCCGAGGAGTCACCACAGACCACGGCGTGCCCGCGGGCGCGCCGGGCGCGCAGCCGGCCGGCCTGGTCGCTCAGCAGCAGCCGCGCAGTCTCGATGACGGCGATCAGCGTGACCGCCGGGGCGGTGAGTCGCGCCACCTGGAGGGCGACCGGGACGTGACCACCGGCCTGCAGCGGATCCGAGCCCATCACGAAGAGCTGGAGGACGGCATAGGTGACATCGACGATACCGCGGTCATACGAACCGCCCGCTGGCAGATACTGATAAAAGCCCCAGTACCCGAGGACGATCGTGGTGAGGCCGAGCAAGGCACCGGCCCACAGCGCAGCGACCGTCGGCTGGCGGCTGGTGACTGCGTCCGGTGCCGGCATGAGATCCCTTCCAGCAGCAGGACCGGTGCGTCAATTGTCGGCTGATCGGACGCATCGATCAATGGCTCCGTCGCACTTGGTCTTCGGCTATATACTCTGCGCAAGCGACATCGGAGTCGGTGTCTCCCCGCGAGGTCGGGTCTATCGGAGGGCCGAAGCCAGGTGTCATACTACTTCTTCCTCAGCTATGCAAGAGGCGACGACGACCTATTCGTCCGTAACTTCTTCCGTGATCTGTCGAGTGAAGTGCGATCACACGCTGGGCTGGGCGCTACCGAAGAGGTAGGCTTTTTCGACGCGCACAGCCTGGAGGTCGGTGCGGCTTGGTCGATCCGCCTGGTGCGCGCACTCTCCCAGTGCCGCTCGTTTGTCGCGCTCTGTTCGCCGCGATACTTCGTGAGCGAACCGTGCGGCAAGGAGTGGGCGGTGTTCGCCGAGCGGTTGCTGGACTACGAGCGCCAGCGCAGCCAGCAGGCGACAGCGCTGCTGCCCCTGCTGTGGTTGCCACCGCGGCGCGTCCCGCCGGTGGTGGCCGCCCTGCAATACGACAACGACGAGCTTCCCGAGGCGTACCGGCGCAACGGGTTGCGCCAGCTGATGCGCCTGCAGCGGCACCGCGACAGCTATCTGGAACTGGTCTCCGAGCTGGCGAGCCAGATCGTCGAGACGGCGGACAGCCTCCGGCTGCCGGCACAGCAGGTGGACCTGGACTTCGACGCGATACCGAGCGTCTTCCACGCGTCGGGCACCGCCACACAGCCGCGGCGGGTCAACTCCACCCCGGTACCGCGTGCCGAGGAGCATCGCCCGCAGTATGTGCACTTCGTGATCGCGGCGCCGTCCCGGGCGGACCTGGCGTCCGGGGAGCTGGCAACGGTGCGGACCAGCCAGGAATACTACGGCGACAGTCCGCTGGAGTGGCGACCGTACCAACCCAAACTCGCCACCTCGATCCTGCGGTACGCTCGCGCGATCGCCGCGCAACGCAGCTTCGAGTCCGGGTTCGCCGATATCAGCAGCCTCGGCGACCAGCTCGCGAGCGCAATGCGCAACAACCAGATCGTCATCCTCATCGTCGACGCCTGGGTGACCCGGCTGCCGGGACACCGCCAGGTGCTCGCCCAGTGTGACGACTACGACCGGCAGTCCCAGGACTCGACGATCGCCGTGATGGTCGCCAGCAACGCCGACGACGGCGAGACGCAGCTGAACTGGCGCCAGCTCGCGGACTCGGTACGGGCCATCTTCCGCAGCCGGGCGGTCAACGGCGACGACGTAATGTTCCGTCCCAGCATCCTGACACACGACTCGTTCAACGCCGACCTCCAGGTGGTACTGGAGGTGGCGCGTAACCGCATCTTCGTCAAGGGCACGGTCTTCCGCCCGGTGCGCGGGGAGCCCGACCCACGGCCCATTCTCGATGCGCCCTGATCCCTGCGCGGCATAACGAGTTAGGAGGGTTGCGATGTCCAATGAGGTATGGTCCGGTTCGGCATCCGCCCCAGGTCAGATCATTACGTTCTACTCGTACAAGGGTGGCACGGGACGCACCATGGCGGTGGCCAACGTCGCCTGGATCCTGGCGTCGAACGGCAAACGCGTCCTCGTCGTCGACTGGGACCTCGAGTCGCCCGGCCTGCACCGCTACTTTCACCCGTTCCTCCTCGACAAGAAGCTGCGGATATCGCGCGGCATCATCGACCTGATCCGGGACTTCGCCGCCGCCGCGATGCAGCCGCCGAACGGGCCGGAGGACCCCGACTGGTACCGCCGGTACGCCGAGGTCGAAGGGGTGGCCGCGTCGCTGGAATGGTCGTTCACCGGCGGCGGGGTCATCGACTTCCTGCCGGCCGGCCAGCAGGACCGGTCGTATTCCAAGGCGGTCAGCACCTTCGACTGGCCGGCGTTCTACGACCGGCTGAACGGCGGCATCTTCCTGCGCGCGCTCCGCGAGAACATGCGCCAGCACTACGACTACGTCCTGATCGACAGCCGCACCGGCCTCAGCGACACCGCGAGCATCTGCACAGTGTTGCTTCCCGACGTGGTCGTCAACTGCTTCACGCTGAGCGAGCAGAGTATCGAGGGGGCTGCGTCAGTCAGCGACTCGATTAGCAGCCAGCGCCCGGACACCCCGGTGCGCCTGCTGCCGGTACCGATGCGGGTGGAGGACGCCGAGCAGGTGAAGCTCGAGGCCGGGCGGGACTACGCCCGGCACCGGTTCGCGCCGTTTCTCAAGCTGCCGCCCGAGGCAGTTGACCGCTACTGGGGCGATGTCGAGATCCCGTACAAGCCGTACTACGCCTACGAGGAGATCCTCGCGACCTTTGGGGACCGGGCGCGCCAGGAGAACTCGCTGCTCGCCTCGTTCGAGCGGATCACCCGGGTGATCACCGAGGGCGACGTGCGGGAAATGGTACCGCTAGACGAGCGCGACCGGCGCCGTTGGCTCGCTGAGTTCGAGCGCCCGAAGCCGGCCGCCACCTCGGATGTCCTGGTCAGCTACGCCTCGGTGGACCGGATGTGGGCGGACTGGATCGCTGCCGAGCTGGGCTACGTCGGGCTGCGGGTCACCCTGCACGAGGTCGACTTCTCCACCGAACTGGCCGATCCGGCCGATCTCGACCAGTTGCTCGGCAGCGTCAACCGCGCCGTGGTACTGCTGTCCCAGCACTACGTGCGATCCCCGAACGCGAGCAGCTTCTGGCCGTTGATGGCCAATCGGGACCCCGCACACGCCAGCCGGTTCCTGGTGCCGATCCGGCTGGACAGTGCCCGGGTCGGGCCGCCGTTCGGCGACCGGTACCCGGCCGTGGACTTCGCCAACCTGTCCGAGGAACAGGCTCGGGCTGCGCTGCTGGCGAGTCTGGACCAGCCGGCCGGGGGTCTGTCGGGCGAGCGGCCGCCGGAGGACGGCCACCGGATCGGGCCGCGGTTCCCGGCGATCCCGCCGCCGGTCTGGAACGCGCCCCAGCGCAACGTCGCGTTCACCGGTCGCAGCGCGGTACTGGAGGACCTGCGCAACCGCCTGGCCGCGAGCGTCACCGTGGTGGTACCGCAGGCCCTCTACGGTCTCGGCGGGGTGGGCAAGACCCAGCTGGCGATCGAGTACGCGCACCGGTTCGCGGCCCACTACGACGTCGTGTGGTGGATCCCAGCGGAGCAGCCGTCGCTGGTCCGCTCGTCCCTCGCCACGCTGGCCCAGCAGCTCCAGGTGGCGGGTGAGACGGTTGCCGAGAGCGTGCAGGCGGTCCTCGATGCGCTGCGCCGCGGCGAGCCGTACCGCCGCTGGTTGCTGGTCTTCGATAACGCCGACGACCCGGACGAACTACCGGAGTACCGCGCCCAGGGCACGGGACACGTCCTGCTCACGTCGCGCAACCTGGCCTGGCGCCGGGTCGCCGACCCGATCGAGGTCGGTGTGTTCCGCCGCGCCGAGAGCGTCACCTTCCTGCAGAAGCGGGTATCGGCGCTGACCACCGCCGAGGCCGAGCAGGTGGCCGAGAAGCTCGGCGATCTACCGCTGGCGATCGAGCAGGCGGGTGCCTGGCTCGCGGTGACCGGCATGCCGGTCGAGCGCTATCTGGAGCTGCTGGACACCGAACTCCTGCGGGTACTGGAGGAGAACCCGCCGCCGGGGTACCAGCGCACCGCCGCCGCCACCTGGCTGCTGTCGTTGGAACGCCTGCGCGAGCACAAGCCGGCCGCCGCGAAGCTGCTGGAGCTGTGTGCGTTCTTCGGCCCCGAACCGATCCCGATGTCGCTGCTCTACAGCGAGCGCTTCGTCGAGGTGCTGGTGCCTTTCGACCCGTCGCTCAACGACCCGTTCCTCCAGGGCACGCTGGTGCAGGAGATCGGCCGGTACGCCTTGGCCAGCATCGACTCTTCGCAGGCCAGCATCCAACTGCACCGGCTGGTACAGGCGGTGATCCGGGCCCGGCTGGCACCGGACGAGAGCGAGGACGACCGGGCGCACGTCCACGAGATCCTCGCCGCGGCCAACCCCAAGGACCCCGACGAGCCGGACAACTGGAAGGCGTACGAGCGGTTGTGGCCGCACATCACCCGCTCCGGAGCGCTGGAGTCGACGGTACCGACGGTGCGCCAACTCATCACCGACATGGTCCGGTACCTGTGGAAGCTGGGCGACCACGCGAGCAGCCAGGACCTGGCCGAGTCGGCGATCGAGACGTGGCGGGCGGTCGCTCCCGGTCGCCACGACGACCTGGTAACCCTGCTCATGCGGCTGTACCTGGCGAACGCGCTGCGCGCGCAGGCCCGGTATCCCGAGGCGTACCAGACCGACCAGGAGGTATACGAGGACCTGCGGGCACGATACGGCGCCGACCATCCATATACGATCATGAGTGTGATGAGCCGTGCGGCCGACCTGCGCGGGCTCGGCAACTACACCGAGGCGCGCGACCTCGACATGGAGGCGCTGGCCCTGTCCAAGACCGTACTGGGTGAGGAGAACCCGCGTACCCTCGCGGCCGCCAGCAACCTCGGTGTGTCGCTGCGCCTCAGCGGCGACTACCGGTCCGCCGCGCAGCTGGACGAGCAGACCTGGGCGCAGCGCCGCCGGGTGCTGGGTGAGCGGCATCCGATGACTCTGCTGTCCGCCAAGAACTACGGGCAGGACCTGCGCGACATGGGTGACTTCCCGAGCGCCCGCAAGCTGCTGGAGGTCAGCCTCGACACGCACAAGGACGTCTTGGGTGACCGGCATCCAGAGACCTTGCGCACCGCCAAGACCTTGGCCGTGACCATGCGCAAACTCGGCGACTTCGACTCCGCCCGCGTGCTGACGTTGAGCACCCTGGATGCGTTCAAACTGGTGCTCGGTCCTTCCCACCCGGACACCATGAACTGCACCATCAACCTCGCCTGCGACCAGTCCGCGGGCGGGGATGACGAGGGTGCCCGCCGGATCGCCCAGGAGGCACTGGACCGCTATCGGGAGACGCTGGGCGATGACCACCCGTTCACCTTGGCGTGCAAGAATAACCTGGCAATCTTCCTGCGCAAGCTCGCCGACCAGGCCGCCGCGCGCCCGCTCGCCGAGCAGGTCGCCGATCGGCTGCGGCGCTCGCTCGGCGACGACCACCCGTACACCCTGGCCTGCCTGATCAACCACGCCAACGACCTGTTCGACGCCGGTGAGTTCGAGGCTGCCCGGCGGATCGACGACGACACGTACCACCGGATCGCGCGCATTCTCGGCGAGGACCACCCCGACACGCTTGCGGTGGCCAACAACCTGTCCATCAGCCGGCATGCGACGGGTGACGACGCGGGTGGGCGCCGGCTGATGCATCAGGTGCTCGACCGTTCCATCCGGGTGCTCGGCGCGGAGCATCCGAACACCCTGGCGGTGCGCAGCGGTACCCGGCTCAACTGCGACTTGGAGCCGCCACCGACCTGACCACGCCGCCGTACGCACCGGACATCCAGGCGGCCACCTGATCCGGCGTGGCGGCGTCGGGTACCGATCCACGGCGCAGCTCGGCGACCAATGCCCGGACCAGGTCGGGGCGGTCGGTGAGTACCCGCGCCGCCGCGGGTTCGCCGGTCTTCGCTAGGGTCAGCGCGAGCCCCGCCCAGGCCTCGTCGTCCTCGGGGCTCGCGGCCACCGCGTCGCGGTAGCCGACCAGCGCGGTGGCGAAGTCGCCCGCGAGATACGCCGCCTCGGCTCCCGCTGCCGGGTGCGTGACGCCGGCCGCGGCCGTCCAGCGGGTGCGTAGCCGCTCGGCGAGCCCGGCCGCCTCGGCCGGCTTGCCTGCCGGCGCGGGTACCGTTTCCGGCCGCCCAGCCGGTGGACAGGGCTGACCGACCCGCCAGGCGGAGGCCAACCGGGTCGCGTCCGCCTGTGGCGCGGCGAAGTTCGCCAGCCGCCACCGCATCGCGACCGCTTCGACAAGATCGGACACGTCGGCCAACAGGTCACTGTCGAACGGTTCGGCTACCCAGGCGTCCAGCGTCGCGCCGAGCCGGGTGACGAACCGTTCCCCGTCGCTGGTGAGTTCTCCACTGCGTAGCAACGTGTCCGCCGCCCGCCGGGTCTGCTCCAGCCAGTATGCGAACTCGAAATGCGCGGTGCGCGCGTCCGTGCCGTGGCTGAAACGACGCCGGGTCCGCCAGTAGTCGGTGACCCCGACATGTGCATAGGTTCCTTGTAGCAGCGCCCCTAGCGGTCGGGGATCCGCCCGCCATGGCGCATGGTGCATTTGGCGCTCTTTGGACGCATACAGATCGATAAAGTTAAGTAGACCGCTGAGTTTCACATGCTGCACTTCATGGATCATCAGCAGCGCCAGGCGGGCGCCGTCGGCGGGAAGCGACACCGCGATTGAGCCGAAGGCGTTCTTGGCGGCGGCGCTGATCGACCCTGCTGGGGGCGCGACGAGCGGCACCAGTGACCGCAGCACTACCCGCATCGCGGCCGCCTGCCGTGGGTGGTGCGCGCCGATCAGCTCCCACGCTTCGGCGAACAGCTTCGCCATCCGCCGGAAAGCCGCCGGGGGCAGGCGATCGGCGGCGCGCAGTCCGAAGCAGGTCCGGTACGGGTCCAGATCCTCCACGGTGACGGTGAGCAGGCCGGCAGGAGAGTCTGCGGTCAGTTCCCTCCGAGCACACCAGAAAATGCTATCCACGGTGAACGGAGCCGGTACCGTCACGGTGTCCGCACTGCCTTCGATGACGAGTTCGGCCCCGGTACCCACCAGGGTCGCGGGGCCCGACCCGAGGCCGTAGGCCAACCCGACGGTCGGCAGCGCCAGTTGGCCGTTCCGGGTGGATACGGTCAGCTTGAAGTCCAGCCCGGCCCGCATGGCGGCAGCGCCGGCGAGAGCGCCCAGGTAGTCGAGTTCGGCCCCCTGCGGTTGGTCCGAGCGGAGCCGGCGCAGGCAACGCGTCGCCCACGCACTGACGAACGGATGCGCCAGTACCTCGTCCGCGACGTTCCGGTGCTGTCTCGTGATTCGGGTCAACAACTCACCGGCTCCGTCCCGATCGTCGACGTGCTCGACGATCGCGGCGAGCAACAGGCGTACCCGACTGGACTCGACCGAACGCAGCACCGCCATTGCGGCCGGGTCGCCGTAGCCGGCGGCCAGGTCGTCGAACTGCCCGCCGGTGAGCCGGTACCGGACCGGCGTGGAAAGCGCCGGCGCGGAGCGCTCGCGCAACCCCCGGACATCGGCGGCCATCCGGTCCCGGACGTGGCCGATCAGCTTGAGCTGGTCGGGACAGTACACGGTCGGGTTCGCGAACCCGTTGTCGGCCCGGTACCGGTGGGCGTACAGGCCACCGCCGCACACCGCGACGGCGGGGCAGCGCCGGCACTCCGGCGCCAGTGCGTCCAGGCCTTGCTGCCGCGCCTGGATACCGGGATGGCGCAACGCCTCGTCGAACGAGTGGGTGGCGAGAGTCAGGCCGGTGGCGGCCATCCCCTCGGTCGTTGTCTTCAAGGCATCGCCCTGCTCGACGGAGCCATCGGTCTCGACGACCAGAAGGTCGATGCGTTCGAGGCCGACCATCTCCGAGGTACTGCGGCCGCCGGCCAACAGTGACATGATGGCTTCGAACAACCGGATCCGGGTCTCCCGTTGCGGCGCCCCGTACCACCGATCGAACACGGCGATGAGCCAGTCGGCGTATGGTGTATCGGTACCGCCGGGGTGCCGATGCGGAGGCGGGGTCGTCCAGTTCCCATGCGGGAGAAGCAGATCGATCCGGGGCGGTGCGAAAGTCAGCAGACCCTCGTAGACTTCAATCGGGTCGTTCTCAATGTCCACTGTAGACAGGAGGCCGCTGTAAAGATGGCTGAACGCGGGGATGCGCAGCAGGTCGATGGCCGCAGCCACGCCGGCGTAGCTGCTTCCCCCGTGTGCGAAGCGCCGGTGTCGGTCGTTCGCTGCCCGGTCGCCGTCGAGGCTGACGCCCACCCGCACACCGAGCCGGTCGAACAGCGTGAGGAAGCGCTCGTCAAGCAGGAGGCCGTTGGTCTGCACGTGGACGTCCAGCTTGGTGCGTGCCGGCACCGCGGACCTGATCTCGGACACGGCGTGGTCGATGAGGTCGACACCCGCCATGAGCGGTTCCCCGCCGTGGAGGACGACCGTAACCCGATCGAGATCGTGCCGGTGCGCGTGTTCGGCGATCCGCATCGCGGCGAGGGTGGCGGTGTCCCGCGACATCGTGAAGGGCTGGCGGCGCCAGCTCTGATCCACGTGCTCGTAGACATAGCAGTAGTCACACGACAGGTTGCACCTGCTATGCACCTTCAGGAGTACCTGCCGAATCGGCGCGGAGCGCTCGACCATTCCGGGCGCCTCAGATCTAGATGTAGTTTCCGAACGCCGCGACGACTTCTTCCTGCTCGAGATCGTTGGCATCGAGAAGGTCCCGGAGCACTCGCGCCAGAACGTCCCCCCTCAGGCGGGCTACCTGTTCCAGATCAAGATCGTCTACCTTGACCAGCCAGCCCACAACGTCTGGTTCCGCGCTCGCCATGAGCACCCCTTTTATGTCTAAGTCACGTATTGCGTAACGATCATCTGCGTGTCAAGGAACGGGAGGTCAGGCCGTTCTGGCCCGGTCGTTCACCTACGCATACGGCGGGAAGCCACAGCCGAACATCGTAGGCCTCAGCACGCTCTGCGCAAAACCCCGAACCGTCCCCCAAGGCTCACCCGAGGGGTGTCCTCGGTAGAGACGATCATAACGAGCTATGGCCGGCGTGTCCGGCCCGGCCCGCCCGATGGCCGGCTGATCAGCGACGGACAGCCGATGGGCGGCCGACCGGCCAGCGGTTACCGCCGGCACCGCGCTGGAACGACGGTAGCCAGGCGGACGCGAACGCCACCGCTGCGGCCACCGGGAGCAGGCGCGCCGTGGCGTGACCGACCGGACCGACCCGGACCCGGTTGGACTCCTGCTCGAAGTGCTCGCCGAGCCGGTCGAAGTCGCCGTCGTCCAGGGCGACGGTGGAGTATCTGACCCACTCGCGGCCGCGTTGCGTGCGCACGGCGCACGCGTTCTCCTGCATCGGTGGGTTGCTCGCCCGGTACTCCGCGAGATGGAAGCTGGTGCAGGTGTCGTATCCCGTACCGAGCAGCAACGCGTACCCGTTGGCCTCCTCCAGCCGACGCAGCGGTGACTGTTCCCCCAGCGGGGAGGTGAGTTCGTGGCCGGCGAGCAGCTCGGCGGCGGCGGGGCCGATCGCCGCGAAAGAGGTCTGCGGGTGGTCGCTGCGGCGCGCTCCCGGCCAGGTACGGACGCATTCGGCCAACTGGCCGAGCCCGAAGGAGGGCGTGAGTTGCGGATCGAAGGCGGGTATGGCGTCGCGTACCCGGTCCCACAACTCCTCCGCTATCCACGGACGGACCCAGCGGGAGGGGTCGCGGTTGTGCCCGGTGTGTGTCGGTACCACGATGGTCCCGTCCGGCCCGAGGACGTCCCGCAGAGCCTCGACCACGGTCACCGGCCCGCCGACGATCCAGCCGACGGCCCTGAGCGAAGAGTGCACGAGGACGATGCCGTCGCGGGGGACGCCTAGCCGCATGAACTCCTCACGAAGGCTCGCCCGGGTGGAGACCGTGGTCTCCGGTGCTGTCACGACAGGAGAATACCAATCAGCCCCACTCGTGTACCGGGACGTTGCTGTGCATGCGTTCGCGGTACTCGTTGAGCATCGCGCGCAGCGCCGCGGGCCGCTCTCCGCCCGTGCGGTGGAACGCGTCCACCTGCCAGCTCGCCCCGATCCCGCCGGCCAGGCAGCGGCCGGCGACGATGCCGAGGTACCGGTCGCGCTCGCTCGGGTGCACTCCCCAGCGGTCCAGCCCCTCGGCCGCCATGGGCAGCAGCCGCCGCAGTACCAGTTCGGCGGCCGGTACCGTGCCCAGGCCCGGCCAGTACACCGACGCGTCGATGCCGTGCCGGGCGCCGCTGTGGAAGTTCTCCTCGGCCGCGTTGAAGGACATCTGGGTCCACACCGGCCGGTCCTCTTCGGCGAGCGTGCGGACCAGGCCGAAGTAGAACGCCCCGTTCGCCAGGACGTCGGCCACGGTCGGGCCGGCCGGCAGGACCCGGTTCTCCACGCGGACGTGCGGCTTGCCGTCGACGACCGCGTAGACCGGCCGGTTCCACCGGTAGATGGTGCCGTTGTGCAGGGTCAGCTCGGCGAGGCGGGGAGTGCCGCCGTGGTCGAGCACCTCGGCGGGGTCCTCGTCCTCGCAGATCGGCAGCAGCGCCGGGAAGTACCGGACGTTCTCCTCGAACAGGTCGAAGATCGAGGTGATCCAGCGCTCGCCGAACCAGACCCGGGGCCGTACCCCCTGGGCCTTCAGCTCCACCGCCCGGGTGTCGGTGGCCTGCTCGAACAGCGGGATCCGGGTCTCCCGCCACAGTTCCTGGCCGAACAGGAACGGGGCGTTGGCGCCGAGCGCGAGCTGAATGCCGGCGATCGCCTGGGCGGCGTTCCAGTATGCGGGGAAGTTGTCCGGCGAGACCTGGATGTGGAACTGCGCGCTGGTGCAGGCCGCCTCGGGCGCGATGGAGTCGCAGTTCACGTGCAGCCGCTCCACGCCGTCGATGGTGATCTGCATGTCCTCGCCCCGGGCGGCGAAGATCTGGTCGTTGAGCAGGGCGTACCGCGGGTTGGCCGACAGCGTCTCGGTGGTCAGGTGGTGGCGCGCCAGGGTGGGCAGAATGCCGATCATGACAAGGTGGGTGTCGATGGCGGCGGCCCGCTCCTCGGCCGCGTTGAGGCTCGCGCGTACCCGGTCCTCGAAGCCGGTCAGCCCGTGGTCGGACAGCCGGCGCGGCGGCACATTGATCTCGATGTTGAATTGTCCGAGTTCGGTGACGAAGTCCGGGTCGGCGATCTCGCCGAGGACGCTGGCGTTGCGCATCACGGGGTCGCCTTCGCCGTCGACCAGGTTCAGCTCGAGCTCCATGCCGGTCAGCGGCGCGTCGGTCTCGAACGTGGCTTCGCGCAGCATCCGGGTGAACACGTCAAGGTTGCGCCGTACCTTGTCGCGGTAGCGCGTGCGATCCTCCCGGCTGAAGGTCATCAGCTCGACGTCCCTGCCCATACCGCCAGGGTATGCGCAGTCGGGTCAGGACACAGCGTGCTGGCGGTCGCGAATCCACGCGTCGATCAGCCCCCGGAAGTGGGCGAGGAACCGGTCGTGCTCGTCCGCGGGGTAGGTACTGCGGACGGTGTCCACCAGCAAGGTGTCGAACTCGGGCGAGCGCACCCAGTCGTACACCATCTCGTCGACGTGCCCCAGATGCCGCGCGCAGAACTCCACGTACCGGTCCGCCTCGAAGTACTCGTCGGCCAGCCGCCGGTACTCGGCCAGCTTCTCGGTGTACGACAGGTCCGGCCGGTCGGCGATGTCGAAGTACCGCCGGGTCTCGGTGTCCAGCCGCGGCTTGCGCCCGGTCACCACGCAGAACACGCTCCAGCGCAGCAGCGCGGCCATCGCCCACGGGAAGTAGTAGTGCAGCGAGGTCAGCGCGACGTCCGGGCAGGCGTTGGCGTAGTCGATCGGGTGCACCTCGGTACCCCGGACCAGCACCTCGCAGGAGTTGAACTCCCACCGGAAGAACGCGTTGACCACCTTCGAGACGGTGACCACCTCGGCGCCGGTGTCGGCGGACAGGAAGCTGTGCTCCACCGCGTACCGGTCGTGCATCGGCAGCTCCGGGCGGAACTTCATGACCATCGTCTCCGGCCCGATCGACAGCGACCGGGCGAACACGTCGTACCCCTCGACCGACTGCTGCAGGTGCATCAGCCGCTCGCCGGAGGCGTCGTACGCGCGGTGCAGGTCGTCGCCGTTGCGGATCTTCGACACGCCCACCCAGGCGCCGCCGTCGAACGGCTTCATGTACAGCGGGTACCCCAGCTCCTGCGCGATCACGTCGAGGTCGAACGGCTGGTTGTACCGCTTGGCCGTGTACGCCCACCGGGAGTTGTCCACCGGATGCTTGTACGGCACCAGCACGGTGTCCGGCACCTTGAGCCCGAGCCGCATCATCGCGCAGTACGCGGTGTGCTTCTCCATCGACTGGAACGTGAACGGGCTGTTGAGCAGGTAGACGTCGTCCATCATCGCGGCCTTCTTGAGCCACTCGCGCGGATGGTAGTACCAGTACGCGAGCCGGTCGATGACCAGCGAGTGCCGCGGCCGGTACCGCAGGTTGAACGGCTCGATGGTGACCCGCACGGTGCGCAACCGGTGCGTGGTGCCGGCCTCGTCCCGGACCGCGCCCAGCCGGCGGACCAGCGCATCGAAGGCCCGCGGCCAGTCGTCCTCGGTCCCCAGCAGCAACCCGATGATGTGTTCGACCTCGTCGGACATTGGTGCCTCCTAACAGAACCGCGGCAGGTGATGCGCGAGCTGCCGGCGCCACGACGGCCAGTCGTGCGGCACGTCGTAGCCCCACAGGTCCAGCTCGTGCCGGATGCCCTTGTCGGCGAGCAGACCGGCCATCCGCTTCGTCGACTCCAGCGCGCCGGTGGTGTCCTCCCACTGACCCTGCCCGCAGACCAGCAGCAGTGACAAGCGCGAGCGCAGCCAGTCGAGGTGGTCGCCGTGCAGGTTGGCCACGTAGTCGATGGGGTTGTTGAAGTAGGTGGCGTCGCCCCGCTCGCCCCAGGCGTACCACGCGGTCGGGTCGTAGTTGCCGGAGAAGCACAGCGCCAGCGGGAACAGGTCGGCGCGCTTGAGGGCGAAGTTGAGGGCGTGGTACGCGCCCATGGACGCGCCCAGCGTGATGATCTCGGTGACCCCGCCGGCGTCGCCGGCGATGTGCGGTACGACCTGGTCCACGATCCACGACTCGTACCCGCCGTGCCGCCGGGCCCGCTCCTCCATCGGCAGGTCGCGGGCGGCCCACGAGCCGCCGTCGTACGAGTCGACGCAGTACAGCTTGACCCGGCCCGCCTCGATCAGGTCGGCCACCGCGCCGACCATGCCGTTGTTGGCGAAGTCCCACGCCCGGCCCTTCTCGGACGGGAACACCAGTCCCGGCCGGCCGTAGTGCCCGTAGGCCATCACGGTGCCGGCCGCGTTCAGCGCCGGGGACCAGATCTCGGTCGAGTACTCCCGCATTATGAGCCCCAGACGTGTCGCAGCAGGTCGGTCAGGTACGGGTCGAAGGCGTCGCGCCAACCGGTGTAGTTGTGCGCGTCGGGTACCTCCGCCATCGTCACCGGGTAACCCTGCCGCCGCAGGGTTTCCGCCATCTCCCGGTTGTTGTGGAGGTTCTCCTCCGCCAGGCCGCAGGTCAACATCGTCGGCACCGGCGGCGCGGATTCATCGTGGGCCGGCACTTGGGCCGGACCAGTAAGGCGGCGCTCGTCGTGGGCCGGCACTTGGGCCGGACCAGCAAGGCGGCGCTCGTCGTGGGCCGGCACTTGGGCCGGACCAGCAAGGCGGCGCTCATCAGCCCGGTGCAGCCTGCCGGTGAAGCGCACGATCCGAAGGTACCGGCGGAAGCCCGACTCCTGCCGGTCGAGGCGGGGCAGGAAGAAGCTGCCCGACTGCAGGAACAGCCCGGCGAACCCGGCCGGGTACCGGCGCTGCGCGTGCAGCATCGCCAGGCCGCCCAGGCTCGCGCCCATGGCGACCACCGGCTCGGCGGAGTCCAGCAGGTGGTGCACCCGGGGCAGCACGTCGGCGACCAGCGTCCACGAGTAGGCCGGGTTGGCCGAGTACCACTCGTTACGCTCGCCCGGCGCGAGCAGCACGAGGTGGTGTGGCGGGACCGCACCGGCCCCGACCAGCGCGGCGCTGTAGTGCCCGAGCGCGGCCAGCCGGTCGTACTCCGGCCCGTCGTGGGCGAGCAGGATGTGCCCGGTCGGCTCGGCCGGCGACCAGATCCGCGCGGTGATCTGCCCCCGGATCGGCGGTGCCGGGATCACCACCTCCCGCCAGGAGCCCGGGGTGGCGGTCCGCCGTAGCCAGCCGGGCTCGCGGTAGTCAGGGAACTCCAGGACCGACTTGTCGCCGAACGCCCCGCCCACCCGCCGCGGGTTGCCCGGGTCGCAGATCTCCTCGGTACCGCCGTCCGCGTGGCGCAGTTCCAGCTTGTACTCCAGCCGCCAGACCGGGGGCCGGGGCAGGGTCAGCTCCCAGCCCTCCGTGTCGTAGCTGAAGTCGAGGAGCTCACCGGGGATCCCGACGTGCTGCACCAGGCGTACCCCGGCCAGCCGCCGCTCCGGATCGACCAGCCGGAAGGCCATCGTGTCCTCACCGGCGGCGGCCCCGACAGCCTGATCCATTCCGGCACTGTAACCCCAGCCGTGACTCCGCCGGTGATACCTTCACTACGCCCTCGCCCGAGCCGATAGGAGCGGGCACGACCCAGACCACGGCTCCGGCGGCTGAGCGCCTCGGGGCGGAGTTGGACGTGCTCGAGGAGGAGCGCAGCTGCTGCGCAGCGGCCTCGCGGGAGTGTCGATGGCGGCGTTCGCCGCCCGGATGGGTGGTGAGGAGTTCCTCGTCGTCCTTCCCGGTACCGCGCCGGAGGAGGCGGTCCGCCACCTGGAGGCGCTGCGGACGCTCATCGGCTCCCATCCCTGGCAGCCGATCACCGGAGGATGCCCGGTCACGGTGAGCATCGGTGCCGCGGTCGTGGCGCCGGGCCACACGGCGGACCAGCCGACCCTGCTCGCGTGCGGGGACCGGAGTCTCTACGCCGCCAAGCGGGCTGGCCGGGGACCGGGTCGTGGTGGAGGCTCGCTAGAGGGAGATCACCCCGGCGCTGGCGTCGACGCCGTCTGCGGTGTGGTCGTCGAACCAGACCCCGCCGGTCGCGAGGTACCGGAACCGGTGCTCGCCGGGCGGGAGGGTGACCGACACGCTGCGGGTGCCGTTGCGGCGGGGGAGAAGCTGGTGGCGGCCGGGGGTCCAGTCGTTGAAGGTACCGACGACGCTGACCTCGCCGGCCGGGTGGTCGACCGGGAGAGTGAACGTGACCCGGGTCTTCGGGCCGAACAGACGAGCTCGCTTGATCATCTGGGCTCCCTTGGAGGCGGATGCGACCAAGGATGTCCCGGGTCCGGGCCGGCGCGGTTGCGACACGCCGGGCGGCGCCAGGTTGGCGCAGTCAGCTGGCCAGCGCGAGGCGCGGGCGCGCCGCGCGGGTCCGGAGGGCGTACACCACGCGGACGGTGTCCAGCGCCCAGCGCATCCGGGTAACCGCGGTCTCCGGGTGGTCGCCGAACTCGCCGGCCACCTGCGCCGCGCAGCCACGGATGCCGAACCGCTGGAGGCTGCCGGCAACCGCGCGCCGGACCTCGTCGGCGGCCGGCCGCTGGGAGCACTGCAGGGTCGAGGCGAACAGGGCCTCGGCTCGCACCGCCTCGAATGAGTTTGGCATCTCGCACCTCCATGTCGCGTTCCGCCTGTGCCAGGTACTACGGTAAGAAGCGCCGATCGGCTCAGGCTCCCCGATTAGTGCCAGGGTCGGGGATGTGTCAGCGGCGTCCGGCCGGCAGCGGGCCCTGGTGCCGGGCGATGGCGGCGGTGGCGACGAGGATCTGGTGCCAGCCGACCGGGGTGCCCCGGTCGTCCAGCTCGTCGACGTGCAGCCACACCGCCGTACCGTCGTAGCAGCGGGAGATGTCGGTGCGGGCGCGGATCACGCGAACCGTCATGCCCTCGTCGCGCCAGCAGATGTCACCGGGCGCCAGGTGGAGGATGTCATCGGGGCGGGGTACCGCCGCCGGCGGCGTGTTGATGAGTCGCTGCAAGCGCGCGTCCGCGTCGCTGCACAGCATTGCCGAACGTCTCCTTCCACACCGCGAGGGAAAGGCGCGCGACGGTGTCACTCGGGGGCAGAGGAGGCCGCCGCGCGCCCGTGCCACTCCCTTCGCGTCTGACGCACTGTCGATGGCGTCTCTACCCTGACCCCGGGGTGCCGGCGAGACATCCGCCAGTTGACGCATATCTGTAATTAGTCCAGAGTGAGGTCGAACTCGGCCAGGACCGGGTAGTGGTCGGAGGCGCTGTCGGCCTCGCCACCCGACACGATCCGGCAGGCGCAGGTCAGCTCGGCGACGCCCGCGGTACCGAGAACGTAGTCCAGCCGCATGCGCGAGAACTCGGTACCGCCGCCGTGCGCGGTCGGCGCGGTGTAGTCCAGCCCGGCCGGGTCGCCCGCGTGCCGGAACAGGTCGACGAGCCCAGCCCTGGCGAGTACCGCGACCGCCCGGCTGTCCACCGCGCCGCGGCGAAGGTGCCGGCCGCGGAACTCCGGCGCCAGGGCGCGGAGCCGCTCGGTGTGGTCGGTCCACGGGTCCAGCGTGTTGAGATCGCCCATGACGAGCATCAGCCGGTCCCGACGTACCCGGCCGGCGACCCACCGGGCCTCCCAGCGCCGCCGCCAGCCGGAGTAGGGATTGAGGTGCGTACTGATCGCGGTGAGCGGACCACGGTCGGTCACGACGGTCACCTCGACGGCCGCGTGGTGGAACGGCCGGTGGATCCGCCGGGACGCGAGGACGCGTGCGGACCCGCGGACGAGCAGCGCGACCGGCTGGCCGAACCGCGAGCGGCCGAGGTACGGCACCATCCCGGTCGCGTCGGCCACCGCCCGCAGCCGACCGGGTTCGCGGTCGAACCCGCGCAGCTCCTGCAGCGCGAGGACGTCCGGCCGGTGGGCGGTGACGACGCGCATGACGCTGCCGAGCCGGTCGGGCTCCCCGCCGTTGCGGATGTTGTACGTCATGACGCGCATCAGTCGGGCTTGCGGGTCACCCGCAGACCCCGGTCCTCCAGCCGCCGGGCGGCCTCGTCGACCGCTTCCCGGCGCGCCGCCCGGTGCCGGGCCGCCCAGGCGGCCATGCTCGCGGCGAGCGTCTGCCGCTGCTCCAGGGCGAGCCCGATGCTCGCCCGGCGCCGGGTGAGGCCGTCGTGCAGGTACCCGTACAGGCGCTCGAACCGCTGGTCGACGTCGGGCGCGAGGGCGAGCAGCAGCAGGTCGACGTCGACCGGCTGGAGTCCCAACGTGCGCTGCAGGTGGCGCAGGCGCAGCGGGGCGCCGGCCGCCTCGGCCCGGTCGGCGTCCGCCTCCACGCGAGCGAGTACCTCGTCGATCTCCGGGTTGTGCCGGGCCGGCGGGGAAAGTGTGAGCAGGCGGTCGACCTCGCCGTCGCTGAGGTACAGGCCGCGGAAGGGATCCGATCCCTCGCGGGGAGCGGTGCACCGGCGCAGGACGGCGTCGCGTACCCGGGCCTCGGTCACCGCCAGCCGGGACAGCACATGGTCGAGCGACGGGTCGCTGGATCCCCCCTGGTCCGGCTGCACCCTGCCAGCATCGGCGACCGCCGCCGGCCTGGCAAGCCCCGGGGTTTCGCCGGCATGCGCGGTGGCAACACAGGAACGCGCCGCTCTTGTTGCTGGCGAACGTGTTGCGGGTGATGCGGATGGCGGCGGCGCCCGGCGGTACGGAGAGCCCGCCGTTGCCGGCGAACGTGAATCCCTGGATCACCACGTTGGAGACCTTGCCGAACTGGATCGTGTCGGCGTTGGTGAGCTGCGCCCGGCCGGCGTTCTGCGCGGCGATGGTGATCGGCACGCCGGCGGTACCGGAGCGGCTCACCGTGACCGGCGCATCGTAGACGCCGTCGGCGACCAGGACGCGGTCGCCCGGCTGGGCTTTGGCCAGTGCCGAGGCGAGGGCGGCCGTGGTGGACACCGTCTGGGTCCGCGGCGTGGTGGCGGCGAGACTGGGCCAGGCGAGGGGTCTGGACGTTCAGCATCGCCTACCGGCGCCGGAACGTCGCACCGGAATGGTGGCGCGACGGCTGGCCGGCCGGGTACTGGTTGGCCCCTCGGCGTGGTGATCTTCCTGTTCGCCGGCGGCGCCGACATGGTCTGGCACACCATTTTCGGTGTCGAAGCCAACCTCGCCGCCGCGTTGAGTCCGTCCCATCTCCTTCTCGCCGTCGGGGCGGTGTTGCTGCTGACCAGCCCGCTGCGGTCGTGGTGGGCCGAGGGCTGCCCGAAGGGACTGCCGGCCGCGGCTGGCGTCGCCGGGCTGGCGCTCGGTACGACCGCGTTGTCGGTCTTCCTGACGTATGCCTCGGCGTTCTACCCCGGCTGGCCGCTGCAGAGCCCTACGTGCAGAAGGACATCGGCACCGTCCAGAGCAACCAGGCGGCGCTCGGGGTCGCGAGCTACGTGGTGACGACCGCCGTCCTGGTCGCGGCATTGCTCCTCGTCCACCGGCGGCGGGCCACCTGGGGCGTGGCGACGCCATGGTGGGTTCGGTGTCCGTGTTCGCGCTCGGTACACACGAGTTCCCCCGGCGCGCTGATCGTCGCGGCAATCGCGGCGCTCGTGGCGGCGGCCGTCGTCGACGTCCTCCTGATCCGGCTGGACCACCTGCGGGGTACCGATGCACCGTTGCGGCTGCCGCTCGCGGGCCAGCTGCCGGTGCAGCGTCCGGACGTAGCGCCCGAGCGGTTGCAGGTAGGCGCGGCGTACCCCTACGGCCGGGCCACCGCCAGGATGACCCCCAGGACGGCCAGCGTCAGCAGCGCCAGCACGAACGCGAGCACGAGCTGGCGGTGCTGCGACCCGACCGCCGATTCGGGCGGCAGGTCCCGGATGATGAGGGCCAGGTCGCCCAGCGTCACGGCGGCGAACACCCGACCGACCCGCTGACCGAACTCCTCCAGGGTGAGCCGGCCCGCCGCGGTATGCCGTTCGAGTGCGGCGACCACCCGCTCGCGGTCGGCGTCGGAGGCCCGCAGGCCCGGATCTGGCACGTCGGTTCCCTTCCCTGGCCGAAAGGGTACAGCGCGCCGCCCGGGCCGGGCGGTACCGTGCACCATGCCGCAAACGCCCGGGAACGGATTACTGGTCATCGAACGGCTCCTGCGCGACCGCGAGGGCGTCTGGGAGCAGATCATCGAAGAGCGCGACCTGCGCGGGCTGACCGGGCAGATGCTGGCCAGCTCGGCGGTGAGCCTCGGGTGCTACGGCGCGGTCCTCGGCGCGTCGAGCGGTTTCGCGCAGGCGCTGTCCTCGACCGTCAAGCTGCCGCTGCTGTTCTTCGCCACGCTGACCATCTGCCTGCCCACGCTGTACCTGTTCAACCTGGTCTTCGGCGCGCGGCTGTCGATGATGCAGGCGGTCACGCTGATCCTCGTCTCGGTGACCGTCACCTCGGTGCTCACCCTGGCGTTCGCGCCGATCAGCCTGTTCTTCCTGATCTCCGCGCACAACTACTCGTTCTTCAAGCTGCTCAACGTCGCGATCCTGGTGCTCACCGCGGTGGTCGGCCTGCGGTTCCTCACCGCCGGCATGCGGGCGCTCAACGCGCACCAGGAGCTGCGGGCGCTGCCGCCGCTGGTCGCACCACCGGCGGCCGAGCCGGCCGACCTGCCGCCCGCGGAAGCGGTACCGGCGGCGTCGTCCAACGGCGGCGAGCCCGGCGGCCAGGTCGCCGTTGCGGTACGCACCGCACCCGTGGCGGCCCCGCCGGCACCCGTCCGACCACTACCCGCGCATGGGACGAGCAGCATGTCGCTGCTGTACATCTGGATCCTGCTGTTCGGCTTCGTGGGTACCCAGCTCGGCTGGACCCTCCGGCCGTTCTTCGGCGATCCGGGCCAGCCGTTCGCGCTGTTCCGGCACATCCACGGCACGTTCTACGGCGACATCCTGCAGACGATCGCCCGGCTGGTGGGAGGCAGCTGAGCGAAGTAGGTCGGATGAATCGCTGACCGGACGCGGGTCAACAAGGTAGACGACTATCTATGATTGTCGCCCGCCGCTCCCCGGGTACCGCCGCCGCCGCCGCCGCCGTCCTGGCCGTGGCGGCCTGGCCGATCGTGACCAGCGCGCACGCCGCGAACGCGGCCACCGATCACCAGCGCGAGCCAGATCCCGGCGTCCATTGTGGACAACGCCCGCAGCCCGCCTTCAAGAGCCTGCTGAACTGGCAGCCAGCCGGCTAGCCCATGCGGTAGTCCAGGTCGGGGGTCAGCTCGGCGACGTCCATCTGAGCCTTCTGCAGCCGGCCGGAGTAGTCCCAGTTGACCGCCTGCCACCGGGTGAACTGGTCGAGTACCCACCGGCCGGACTGCCGGCTGCCGTTGCCCGAGCGCCCGTTGCCGCCGAAGGGCAGGTGCGCCTCGGCACCGGAGGTGGAGTTGTTGACGCTGACCATGCCGGCGCCGATACCCCGCCGGAACGCGAACACGTCGGCGGGGTCGGTCGTGTAGATGGCGGAGGACAGCCCGTACCCGGGCGCGTTGGCGAGCGCGATGGCCTCGTCGAGGCTGCGATAGGTGCAGACGCCGACGATCGGGCCGAACGTCTCGGTGCGGAACAGCTCGTCCTCGGGGCGCAGCCCGTCGACGATCGTCGGGTGGTAGTAGAGCCCGGCCGCGGGGTCGCCGACGAAGCCTTCCCGCGGCTGTTGCGCAGTGATCCGGCCGGCCGCCGTCGACCCGGAAACCGTGTGGTGCGGCGCGATCCAGCGCAGGTACTCCTCGAACCGGTCGGCGAACTTCCGGTCCAGCAGCGGGCCCATGAGGACGTCGCTGGTCGGGTCGCCGACGGGCGCCGCCGCGACCGCCGCGCCGAACGCGGCGACGAACTCGTCGTGCCGCGACTCGTGCACGATGACGGTACCCAGCGAGGTGCAGCGCTGCCCGGCGGTGCCGAAGCCGGCGAACAGCGCGCCCTCGACCGCGAGGTCCAACCGGGCCGACGGGGTGACCACCATCGGGTTCTTGCCGCCCAGTTCCAGGCACGGCGACTGGAGGTGCCGGCCGCACAGCTCGCCGATCGCGGTACCCACGGCGGTCGACCCGGTGAAGCCGACCTTGTCGACCAGCCCGGCGTCGAGCGCGTCGGACAGCCCCTTGAACGTGGCCGCCCCGTCGGCGAGCACGACCTGCAGCACGCCGGTCGGCAGCCCGGCCGAGACGATCAGCTCGTACAGCGCGAGCGCGCTCGCCGCCGCGTACTCGGCCGGCTTCCACACCACCGTGTTGCCGGTCAGCAGCGCCGGCACGAGGTACCACGACGGCACCGCGACCGGGAAGTTCCCGGCGGTGACGACGGCGACCACCCCGACCGGGTTGCGGAAGGTGAACAGCTGCTTGTCCGGCATCTCACTCGGTACCGTCTCGCCGTAGAGGCGCCGGCCCTCGCCGAGGAAGAAGTCGCAGGTGTCGATGATCTCGCGTACCTCGCCGAGCGCCTCGGTGTACGGCTTACCGACCTCGGCGGTCACCAGGGCGGCGAGGGCCGGGGCGTTGGCCTCGACGATCCGCCCGGCGTGGCCGATCGCCCGGCCGCGCACCGGCGCCGGCACGTCGGCCCAGCCGGGCTGCGCCGCGCGGGCCGCCCGGCAGGCCGCGACGAACGTGTCGGCGTCGCCGAGCACGACCTCGGCGACAACCTCGTTGGTACGGGCGGGATTCGTCGACTGGTAGCGCATGAGTGCGAGCCTACGCCGCTGCCGATACCGCTTCGGGGACCGCGAAGGCCCTCGTCCTCGGAGTGACCAGCGCATGGACGAACCCGGCGATGGACAGCAGCGCCAGGAGCGCGGCGGCGAGGTAGGCGACCGTGGCGCCCTGTGCCGCCTTGGTGCCGCGGGTTGGCCGCGGCCACCGCCGCGACCAGGTCGTCCTGGGCGCGGACAGCGTCATCGACGGGCGGTCGCGCCCCTCGGCCTCGTTGTCGCCCACCATGACCACCGCGACATCGGCGGCCTTGGCCGCGTCCACCGCGGCGGGGATCGAAGCGGCATCGGCGCCCGGCGCGTAGGTCACCGTGACGTCCGGGCCGACCCGGTTCCTGATGCCGTCGACCGGGCTGACCGTGTAGAGCGCCAGCACGTGCGAGCTACCGCCGCCGCCGCTCATCGCCAGGGCCGGTACGCACAGCCGCGCGATCGGCGGGGTCTCGCGCGCATGGGTCGCGTCCCGGATCGAGCCCAGCTCCTGGATCCTCTCGTCCAGCGTCAGTTGCGCGAGGACGAGCTGGACCCGCTCATCGGAGGACTTGTGCCGGTCGAGCCAGGGCGCGGGCGCACCGTCGCACTGCGGCGCGGCGTCGCCCTGGCCGGCCGACGCGGGTGGGGTCAGGGTCAGTACCCACCGGCCGGCGACTGCGATACCCAGCACTGAACGCCACGATGCACGCATGAGAGACCGTACTGGTAGGAAGGACGGTGTGGTGGTCCGAGATGAGGCGGAGAAGGTGCTGGCGGCGCTGGCCGGTCCGGATGCGCGGCTGCGCCCGGACCAGTGGCGGGCGATCGAGGTACTGGTCGTCGAGCGGGGCCGGGTGCTGTGCGTGCAGCGCACCGGCTGGGGCAAGTCGGCGGTGTACTTCGTCGCGACCGCGCTGCTGCGGGCCCGTGGTTCGGGTCCCACGCTGATCGTCTCGCCGCTGCTCGCGTTGATGCGCAACCAGATCGACGCCGCCGCGCGGGCCGGCATCGCCGCGCGGACCATCAACTCGGCCAACCTCGAAGAGTGGGACGAGGTGGCCGAGGAGGTCCGCGCCGGTACCGTCGACGTACTGCTGGTCAGCCCGGAACGGCTCAACAACCCCGGATTCCGCGACAACGTGCTGCCCAAGCTCGCGGCGACCACCGGTCTCGTGGTCGTCGACGAGGCGCACTGCATCTCCGACTGGGGCCACGACTTCCGGCCGGACTACCGCCGCCTGCGTACCCTGCTCGCCGACCTGCCGCCCGGGGTACCGGTACTGGCGACGACGGCCACCGCGAACGCGCGGGTGACCGCGGACGTGGCCGAACAGCTCGGCGACGCGCTCGTGCTGCGCGGCCCGCTGGACCGGGAGTCGCTGCGGCTCGCGGTGCTGCGCCTGCCGACCCCGGCCCACCGGCTGGCCTGGCTCGCCGACCATCTGGCCGAGCTGCCCGGCTCGGGCATCATCTACACGCTCACCGTCGCGGGCGCGCAGGACACCGGCGCGTTCCTGCGCTCCCGGGGGTACCCCGTCGCCGTCTACAGTGGACAGACCGAGGACGCCGAGCGGCGGGCCGCCGAGGCGGACCTGCTCGACAACCGGGTCAAGGCCCTGGTCGCCACGTCCGCACTCGGCATGGGCTTCGACAAGCCGGATCTCGGCTTCGTGGTGCACGTCGGGGCACCGCCGTCGCCGATCGCGTACTACCAGCAGGTCGGCCGGGCGGGCCGGGCGGTCTCGTCGGCCGAGGTGGTGCTGCTGCCGGGCGCCGAGGACGCGGCCATCTGGCGGTACTTCGCGTCGCTTGCGTTCCCGCCCGAAGAACAGGTACGGGCGGTGCTTGCCGCACTGTCCACTGGGCGGGGTGGCGGGGTTCGAACTGGCACTGTGGACCGTCCACTGTCGACACCGGCGCTGGAGGCCCGGGTAGACCTGCGCCGCAGCCGGCTGGAGCTGATGCTCAAGGTACTCGACGTCGACGGTGCGGTACGCCGGGTCGCGGGCGGCTGGGTGGGCACCGGCGCCGAATGGCGGCACGACACGGAGCGGTACGAGCGGGTGGCCGCCACGCGCACCGCCGAGCAGGACGCGATGCGGGAGTACGCGGTCGCGACCGGTTGCCGGATGGAGTTCCTGCGGCGCTGCCTCGACGATCCCGGGGCTGTCCCTTGTGGACGGTGTGACACCTGTTGCGGCCCGCGGTACCCGGCCGAAGTATCGGGGGTGGCGCTGGAAGCGGCCCGGGCGCACCTCGGGCGGGTCGGCGTCGAGGTCACGCCGCGCCGCCAGTGGCCGACCGGCCTGCCCGCGGTCGGCGTCGCGCTGTCCGGCCGGATCCCGCCGGACGAGCAGCCGCTGCCCGGCCGCGCCCTGGCCCGCCTGTCCGACCTCGGCTGGGGCGACCGGCTGCGGCCGGTCGTCGGGGACGGGGCCGGCGATGCGCCGGTACCGGACGAGGTGTTCGCCGGAGTGGTCCGCGCGCTGGCCGAGTGGGCCCGCGGCGACGACCCCTGGCCGGCCCGCCCGGTGGCCGTGATGGCGATCGGCTCGCGCCGCCGGCCGACCCTCGTCACCGATCTGGCCGCGCGGATCGCGTCGGTGGGCCGGCTGGATTCGCTCGGGGCGCTTGCGCCCGTTGGCGTGGACGGCGGCCGGGCGAACAGTGCCCGGCGGGTGGCGGCGCTGCACGAGGCTGGACGATGGCGCTGGCCGCCCGGTCGCTGCGCCGGGCCGGTGCGCCGGCGGTCCTGCCGTTCGCGCTCGCCGTGGCGGGTTAGCGCGCCGCGAGGAACTGCTCCCAGGTGCGGCTGCCGCTCAGGATCGCGCACCGTGGAAGACTGAGGCAATGGATCCGGTAGAGGTACTGGAGAAGGCGCGCGACGTCCTCACCGTGCGGGGGACCGTCGGCGAACCGATCCAGCAGGACGGCGTGGTCGTCGTACCCGTGGCGAAGATCCGCAGCGGGGCCGGCGGCGGCATGGGTCAGGAGACCGCCGACAAGGAAGGCCGCGGCGGCGGGTTCGGCATCACCAGCACTCCGGTGGGCGTCTTCGTCATCAAGGACGGGTCGGTGAGCTGGCGCCCGGCGGTGGACGTCAACAAGGTCATCCTCGGTGCACAGGTCGTCGCGATCGTCGCGCTGCTCACCGTACGGGCGATCGTGAAGGCGCGCTTCCGCCGCTGACGGCACGCTGCTCCTGAGCCATCGCCGGGAGGTGGACCCGGAACTCGGTCCGGCCCGGCCGGCTCGCCACGTCCGCGGTACCGCCGTGCGCCTCGACGACGGCGGCGACGATCGACAGCCCGAGCCCGGTACTGCCGGCGGCGCGCGAGCGTGACGTGTCACCGCGGGCGAAGCGGTCGAAGACCTCGGGGAGCAGGCTCGCCGGGATTCCCGGCCCGTCGTCGGTGACGGTGAGCGTCACCGAGCCGGGGGCGGCGGCGAGCGCGACGGTGACCGTGGTACCGGCCGGGGTGTGCGTACGCGCGTTGGCGAGCAGGTTCGCCAGTACCTGATGCAGCCGGGCCGGGTCACCGGTGACGGTCACCGACTCCTCGGGCTGATCCAGGCGCCAGTGGTGGTCCGGGGCGGCGACGTGCGCGTCGCTCACCGCGTCGATGACGAGGCGGGACAGGTCGACCGGCTCCACGGCGAGCGGCCGGCCCGAGTCGAGCCGGGCCAGCAGCAGCATGTCCTCGACGAGCGCGGTCATCCGCGCGGTCTCCGACTCGACCCGCCGCATCGCGTGGGCGACGTCCGGCGGTACCCCCGTGGAGACCCGCCGGGTCAGCTCGGCGTACCCGCGGATCGCGGCCAGCGGCGTGCGCAGCTCGTGGCTGGCGTCGGCGACGAAATGCCGCACCCGTGTCTCGCTGGCCTGGCGCACGGCCAGCGCGTTCGCCACGTGGCCGAGCATCCGGTTGAGTGCGGCACCCACCTGCCCGACCTCGGTCCGCGGATCGGTGTCCACCTCAGGTACCCGCACCGACAGCGCCACCTCGCCGCGGTCCAGCGGCAGCTCGGCGACCCGGCTCGCGGTGGCCGCGACCCGGCGCAGCGGGCGCAGGTTCCGGCCGACGACCGTCGCGCCGATCAGCCCCGCGAGCAGTGCCGCGGCCAGGCCGATCGCGATCTCCAGCGCGATCAGCCAGTTGCGGGTGGCGTAGACCTCGCCCATCGGCAGGCCGGTGAAGAGCCGGTCGCCGTCGCGTGCCTGCCCGACCATCAACCGGTACGGGCCGAGGCCGGGGACGTCGCGGGTGTGCGGTTGCCCGTCCGCCGGCAGGCTGAACAGGACGGCGACCTGCGCACTGGACAGCGTCCGCCAGCTTCCGGTGGCGGGATCGACGACCTGCTGGGTGTGCACGTCGCCCGGCAGCACGATGGTCGCGATGGTGCCGAGGTCCTGCGGTGGTTGCTGGGCGCGTGGCCTGCCACCCTCGTCGCCGGGGGGTCCGGCGTCGTGGGTCCGGCCGACCGCGGCGGTCAGCTGGTGGTCCAGGCGGCCGACCTGGAACTGGTACACCGCAACGGTGGTCGCCACGCCGATGACGGCGCAGACCCCGGCCACCACGGCGACGAGCGCCACGAGCAGCCGGGTGCGCAACGACCATCGCGCCGGCCGCCACCGCCGAGCCAGGTCACTGCGCGGGCTTGAGGACATACCCCGCTCCGCGCAACGTATGGATCATCGGTGCGCGACCGGCGTCGATCTTCTTGCGGAGGTATGAGATGTAGAGCTCGACGACGTTGGCCTGCCCGCCGAAGTCGTAGTTCCATACGCGGTCGAGGATCTGCGCCTTGCTCAGCACCCGGCGCGGGTTGCGCATGAGGAAGCGCAGCAGCTCGTACTCGGTCGCGGTCAGCGCGATCACCTGCCCGCCGCGGCGTACCTCGTGGCTGTCCTCGTCGAGCGTCAGGTCGCCCACGGTGAGCACGGTGGTCTCGGCGCGGGCCAGCGCGTTGGTCCGGCGCAGCAGCCCGCGCAGCCGGGCCACGACCTCCTCCAGGCTGAACGGCTTGGTCACGTAGTCGTCGCCGCCGGCGGTCAGCCCGGCGATCCGGTCCTCCACCGCGTCCCTGGCGGTCAGGAACAGCACCGGTACCTCCGGCGCGTGCGCGCGCAGCTTGCGTAGTACCTCCAGCCCATCCATGTCGGGCAGCATCACGTCGAGCACCACGGCGTCGGGCTGCACGTTGCGCCCGGCGCGTACCGCCGAGAACCCGTCCCCGGCGGTGTACACCTCCCAGCCCTCCAGGCGCAGCGCCATCGACAACAGCTCGGTCAACGTCGCCTCGTCGTCGACGACGAGGATCCGTACCGGCTGCCCGTCCGGGCGGCGCACCGGCGTGGAGCCGGCGGCCACGGTGCTCATAACTACCATGGTCCCATCGTGGGGCGGCCACCTGTGCGGGTTCTCAAGGCTTCCTGTGAGCCGGCTGTGCATAGGTGGGTCACAGCCGCGCCACACGGCGGCGACAGCGGGCCGGCCGATGTTGGTCGGCATGACCGCTGCCTCAACCCTTCCCGTACCCGCCGCCGTCGCCCCACGGCCGGCGGACGCGGCAGAGCCGGCGGTGCCGGCGCAACCGGTGCTCGACGTCGTCGTACCGGTCTACAACGAGCGGGTCGATCTCGAACCCTGCCTGCGGCGCCTGCACGCGCACCTCGCGGCCACCTTCCCGTACCCGTTCCGGATCACCGTGGCGGACAACGCCAGTACCGACGGCACGCTGGCCGTGGCCCGCCGGTTGGCCGGGGAGCTGCCCGAGGTGGCGGTACTGCACCTGGACGCGAAGGGGCGCGGCCGGGCGTTGCGCGCGGCGTGGTCGGCGTCGCCGGCGCCGGTACTCGCCTACCTCGACGTGGACCTGTCCACCGACCTGGCCGCCCTGCTGCCGCTGGTCGCGCCGCTCATCTCCGGGCACTCCGACCTCGCCATCGGCAGCCGGCTGTCCCGCGGGGCGCGGGTGGTGCGCGGCGCCAAGCGGGAGCTGATCTCGCGCGGGTACAACCTGTTGCTGCGCGGGACGCTGGCGGTTCGCTTCTCCGACGCGCAGTGCGGGTTCAAGGCGATCCGCGCCGACGTCGCGCGGGAACTGCTGCCGCTGGTCGAGGACACCGGGTGGTTCTTCGACACCGAGCTGCTCGTGCTGGCGCAGCGGGCCGGGCTGCGCATCCACGAGGTACCGGTGGACTGGGTCGACGATCCGGACAGCCGGGTGGACCTGCTCGCCACCGCGCTGGGCGACCTGCGGGGGATCGCCCGGCTGGGCCGGGCGCTGGCCACCGGGGCGCTGCCGGTCGCCGCGCTGCGCCGGCAGTTGGGCCGGCATCCGCTCGAACCAACCACCCCGGGGGTACCGCCGGGGCTCGCGCGCCAAGTCGTGCGCTTCGCCGGCGTCGGCATCGCGAGCACCGCCGCGTACCTCGTGCTGTTCGTCGCGCTGCGCGCGATCCTCGGCGCCCAGCCGGCCAACCTGGCGGCCCTGCTGCTGACGGCGCTCGCCAACACCGCGGTCAACCGGCGCTTCACGTTCGGCGTCACCGGCCGCCGCTCGGTGACCCGCCACCACGCGCAGGGGCTCGTCGCGTTCGCGGCCGCGCTCGCGTTCACCAGTGGCAGCCTGGCTGTCCTGCACGCGCTGGTCCCGGTACCGGGCCGGATCGCCGAGATCGCCGTGCTGGTGGTGGCGAACCTCGCCGGTACCGTGCTGCGCTTCCTCCTGCTGCGCGGCTGGGTTTTCCGCCGTGCGTAGGCGCACCTGGCCCGCGCTGCTGGCCGCCTGGGTCCAGTCCCACTCCACCGCGGTGACCGTGGGTGGTCAACTGTCTACGACCTCACCCGGCCGGCGGCGTGATGATCGGTGAAAACCTGCGTACCCTGGCGGATGTGTCGGGTAGCCCCGGCCAAGCATGCTCAAGGGGTACCACATCGGCCGGACCATTCCCCGTTCGTGGCTGCCCGAGGAGGCGTCGCGCGCGGGTGACCCTGGTCCGGCTGACGCGCCACCCAGCGCAGGTGCACCCGTCGTGGCGTCAGCGGCCTCCCTGGTCCCGGACGCCACGGCGGATACGCTGGCCGGCGGGGTCTTCAGCCGCGCAGTTTGTCGGAGCGGCTACCAGCCGGCGTTCGTCAGCCCGCGGGGCGGTAGCGGGGGCCGGCCGAGGCGCGGGCGGTCGGCCGGGTTCGGCGTGTGCGCGGGGTGTTTAGCGAGATCCTCCAGCACCTGGCTGATCGCCCGGTCGAGCTGCGGATCGAAGCCTTTCGCGTAGTCCTGCGGCCGGTACTCCACCTCGATGTCCGGGTCGGTGCCGTAGTTCTCCACCCGCCAGCCCACGTCGTCGAACGCGAACGAGTACTCGGGCTGTGTCGTCAGCGTCCCGTCGGCGAGGGCGTGCCGCGGCCAGATGCCGATGACCCCACCCCAGGTGCGCTTGCCGATCAGGGTACCGAGGCCCATCTGCTTGAATGCGTGGCTGAAGATGTCGCCGTCGGAGCCGGCCGGTTCGTTGGTGATGGCGACCATCGGGCCGCGCGGCGACTCCGCCGGGTACGGCTCCGGTACTCCCCAGCGGGGGAAGTCGTACCCGAGGCGGCGCCGGGCCAGCTTCTCCAGCAGCAGCGCGGAGACGCTGCCGCCCCCGTTGTTGCGCAGGTCGACGATCAACCCCTCGCGGTCGTACTCGACGAGGAAGCCGCGGTGGAACTCGGCGAAGCCGTCGGCGCCCATGTCGGGGATGTGCAGGTAACCGACCCGGCCGTCGGTCCGGTCGTGCACGAGGGCGCGGTTGGCCTCGACCCAGTCCCGGTACCGGGCCGGCCGCTCGTCGGCCAGCGCCCGTACCGTGACCGTGCGCGGCTCACCGTCGCCCCGGCGTACCGTCAGCTGCACCTCCTGCTCGGCGAGGTCGACCAGCAGCTCGCCCGGCGTGGTGCCGGCGCGTACCGCGACGCCGTTCACCGCCAGCACCCGGTCACCGGCCCGCACGTCGACGCCCGGCCGGTTCAGCGGCGAGGTCGCCTTCGCGTCCCACAGATCGCCGGTGAGCACCCGGGCGATGCGGTGCGTACCGGTGTCCGGGTCGGGCGCCCAGTCCACGCCGAGGAAGCCCTGCCGGGCGTTCGGGCCGACCCGGTATGCGCCGCCCAGCTCGTACGCGTGCGAGGTGCCCAGCTCGCCGTGCAGTTCCCAGAGCAGGTCGGAGAACTCCGCACGGGTGCTGACCCGGTCCACCAGCGGCAGGTACCGCTGGTAGACCTCGGTCCAGTCGATGCCGGACATGTCCTCGACCCAGAAGTGCTCGCGCTGCAACCGCCACGCCTCGCGGAACATCTGCCGCCACTCGGCGTCCGGCCGGACCGAGACCTTCACCCGGTCGAGGTCCACCCAGCCGCTGACCCGGCCGGGCTCGTCGCCCTCGGGCAGCTTCTCGGTGGCCTTCACCACGCGCAGCCGCCGCTCGGCCCGGTACAGCAGGGTGGTGCCGTCCGGGGTGACCATGAAGTCGGCGATGCCGGTGGTCAGGTCCTCGCACTGGTCGGTCTTGAGGTCGTAGGCGCACAGCACCCGGTCGCTGGGCGGCTCGGTCGACGCCCAGTCCTGATCCCGCGCACCCGCGACCGGGTAGCTGGTGAACAGCACCTTGTCGGGGGTACCGGCCACCCGGTCGTACCGGCCGAGCGGCACCGGTACCGCGACGGCCCGGCGCTCGATGCCGTCCAGGTCGACCACGACCGGCTCGACCGGCGGTGGTTCCGGTTTGTCCACAGTGGACGGCGGCGTCACCGGCTCGACCTGCGGCACGAACGGGGCCGGCTCGTCGGCCCGCAGGGTCACCGCGAAGAGCCGGTCGGCGAGCGGGAAGCCAGCCTCCAGTTCCTGCATCTCGTCGAAGACCGGGTTGTACTCGCGCCGCCCGATGAAGTACAGGTACCGGCCCTTCGGGTCGAACGCCGGGCGCCGGTCCCGCCGCACCGGCCGGGTCACCGCGGCGGTCCGGCCGGTGTCGACCTCCGCCAGCCGGATGCCGCCGGTCTGCGCGCTGTCCGGGCAGGTGTACGCGAGCCAGCGCCCGTCGGCTGACCACGCCGGGTCCTCGATCCGGCCGTACCGGCTGTGATCCAGCCGGGTCAGTGTTGGCCCGGCGCCGCGCAGGTCGACCACGAGCAGCTCGTTGCGGTGGTTGGCGAGCGCCACGACCGGCTCGACCGGCGAGGCGGCCAGCTCCACGACCCGGCCGGTGTCCAGGCCGGCCAGCCGCCGCGGGGGTACCGCGACGTCGTCGTCGAACACCACGAGCGTCTCGCGGTCGCTGTCGTCGCTGGCAGCCGCGATCAGGCCGCCGCCGGCCAGGTGCGTCAGCAGCCGGTACCGGACGCCGTCGGGTTCGCCGTGCTGGCGCACCGCACCGGCCCAGTTGCCGAAGCTGAACGCCTTGCCCCGCGTGGTGACGGCCAGCCGGGTACCGTCGGCCGCCAGGCTGACCGTGTCGAGGTACGTGTCGGCGGGCACGAACTGCCGGCTGCGCTGCGACCGCGAGCTACCCAGCCGGACGTCCAGCGGGTGCGGCGCGTCCCGTGCCGGATCGAGCAGCCACAGCTGGGCGCCGGCGTGGTAGACCAGCCGTTGCCCGTCGCCGGACAGGTTGCGGGCGTAGTAGTCGTGGTGGTCGGTGTGCCGGCGCAGGTCCCCGCCGTCGGGCGTGCATGAGTAGACGTTGCCGACGCCCTCGTGGTCGGCGATGAAGAAGACCCGTTCGCCGATCCAGCAGGGGCTGGTCAGGTTGCCGTCCAGCCGGACCAGCCGGTCGAACTCGCCCGAGCCGGTCCGGTCGATCCAGAGGTTGCCGACCCGGCCGCCCCGGTACCGCTTCCACCGGGCCGGGTCCGTGTCGGTCCACCGGCCGAGGACCACCGCACCGGCCGTGCCGTACGCGATGGACGCGGCCGGACCCAACGGCAGCAGGGTCGGTTCGCCGCCGGCCGGGGAGACGGTGAACAGCCAGCGGTCCCGCAGCGGCCGGCCGGCGTCGGTGGCGTAGACGATCGCGCCGTCCGGGTCGAACCCGGCCACGATCGTGCGGCCGGCCTGGTAGGTCAGCCGGCGTGCCTCACCGCCGCCGGCCGGCATCGCGTAGACCTCGGCCGGGCCCTCCTCCCGCCCGGTGAAGGCGAGCAACCGGCCGTCCGGGGAGAACCGCGGGGTACCGGCCTCGGCGACCCCGGCGGTCAGCCGGTATGCGCGCCCGCCGGACGTGCCGACCAGCCACAGGTCGTCCTCGCAGACGAAGACGATGTCGTCACCCTGGACCGCCGGGGCACGCACATACCCGCTGTCCGGCATGGAACGGCCTCCTCGAAAAGGGAACTCCGCGCGCGCGGTGTCCCCAGCCTAGGCGGCCGGTCTGACAACCGGGACAAGGATTCTCAGGAGGGCAGCTTGTCGATGTGGTACGGGTCGCCGTAGGTCTTCCACTTGAGCGGCGGCATGAGGTCGAGGTTGCCGGCCTTGAGGAAGACCCGCCGCTCGGTGTCGACCCGGCTGGTGTCGCTGTGCGCCTCCTCGGTCTTCATCGCGGCCTTGCGGGCGTCGAGGAACGCGTTGAGGTAGGTCACCTCGCTGCCGCCCTGCGCCGGGTCTTGGCCTTCTTCATGGCGGTCTTGCGTATCCCGCCGGAGCTGACCGGATCGTTGCCCGGGCCGTGCATGACGATCGCGTGGGAGTAGCAGAACTGGCCGAGCGCGCGCAGCCCGTCGGCCTTGGCCTGGCTCACCGCCGGGGTGAACTACACCCGGTCGCGCTCGTCGTCCTGGCACTTCTGGAACGCGGCGTCCTTGGCGGCGGTCTTCTAGCGCGGCAAAGGGGGGTTCAGCGGGGTTCATCACGTCCGTGACCAGGACTTTCGTACGTACGTACCCGCCGCTGAACCCCCTGAACTGAGACCAGAACTGAGACTGGCGTGTCCACTGTGGACAGTCAGTGCCCGTGGCGGGCGCGGGCCTCCCCGGCGTGGCGGAGATCACCGCAAGCCGTCCACGTAGGCGGCCCCGGACGCGGCACCGCGAGCGCCGCCCGGGGCCTTGATCGGGAAGGAACCCCGACCCCCATGACCCACGAGACACCCACCACCGCCACCCCACCGCCCGACCTCATCGACTGCGCCGCCCTGCGCGAAAACGTCGGAACACTCGCCGTCGCGCTGGCCCGCTGGGCGTACCGCGACGACAGCACGGCCCAGCCCGGGGTCCGCCAGGCGGCCAACACGGCGATCGAGGCGCTCGACGCCGCCCTGGCCGAGGCGCACCGCATCCGCGCCCGGTTGGTCGACCAGATCCGCCGATCCGACGACGCCACGCAGCGCCGCGTCGACCAGCTGCTCGCCCGGTGCCGCGCCGAGCGCGACGAGCAGGGTGACGAGCGGGCGTTGCC
>WNGM01000370.1_pt1 | contig 44629 bp, 44 predicted proteins | sample 5400571 | NCBI WGS metagenome assembly WNGM01 (sample SAMN13153378, study PRJNA577476) | soil metagenome | isolation source: 100 cm soil or saprolite under Garry oak tree replicate 2 | place: USA:California | collected 2016-06-15 | reverse complement strand
CAGGCACGCGAGGCAGAAACTCACCAGGAAAGCACACACCACGCTCGGTACGGCCCAGCACCTAAGCAAGCACACAGGCCGCGCCCGGAATGTCCGACCCAAACGTGAATATGGTCCCCCACTGAAACGTGAAGACCTCCGAGTGGAGCTAGGGGGACTCGAACCCCCGACCCCGTGCTTGCAAAGCACGTGCTCTTCCAGCTGAGCTATAGCCCCGCGCATCGCGCTCCTAGGTTACCCGCGGCACGGGGGCGACCTGGGGCGCACCAGCCTGCGGCGGCACCAGTGACGCCCGGCCCTGGTCCCCGGCACCGCGCGTCCCGGCGCCTTCCGCGCTCCTCGCCTCCTCCGGCACCCTCGCCCCCGGCACCGCCACGTCCGCCACGCCTGCCACGTCCGAGACGTCCGCCACGTCCGGCGCAGCGTCGGCGAGAAGCGCGGGAAACTCACCGATCCCGGTGATGAAGTGGGTCGCCCCGGCGGCCCGCAGGCGGTGGCGGGTGTGGCCGCCGGTGAGCACCCCGGCGACGATGCGCGCTCCGGCACGCCGTGCGCAGCGGATGCCGCTGGCGGTACTTCCGGCGTAGGCGGCTTCCCGGACGTCCTCGACTCCCACGCGCAACATCGCCGCCAGCATCTGGTCCGGCCACGGGCACCCCCGGGGCACATCCTCGGGGGACAGGGCGAGGTCCACCAGCCGCCACCAGCCGAGCGTGTCGAGCACGATGCCGAGCAGCCGACGGGACAGGCCGGTGATCATGCAGACCCGGATACCCGAGTCACGCAGCGCATCGATCGCCTCCCGCGCGCCGGGCACCGGCAGCAGCCCGTGCCGCTCGATGGCCGCGCGAAAGGAGCGCTCGAAGGACAGCGCGGCGGCCTCGGCGCGGCCTGGGTTGCCGGGGAACAGCGCGCGGAACACGTCGACCGGGGGCTCACCGAGCGTCTGGTGCACGGCCACCATGTGGTGGGCGTAGTCGGCCGTGCCAGGCACGATGCCCTGGGTCGCGCATGCCTCGGCGAAGGCACGCTCAAGCATCCCGTCGTCTTGCGCCGCGGTTCCGAACAGGCCGAAGCATGCCAGTGAGATTGGCGGCCCGCTCACCTGATCACCCCCGTCCACCGTCAGGAGCTCGTGGCCGCGGCGTTACTCGTCGCTTGTGGTGGCTTCCGTCCACAAGTCGAGCTCGGCACGGTCGGCCTGGACCTTACGCCAGGCCGCGAACACGCCAAGCCCCACCAGCGCGAGCAGCAACAGCTTCTTCACGGTGCGGACCCCTTCACCTTGCCGCATGGAGCCAGACCGCCACGGACGGCCGGCTGATAAGACCCCTGCAGCCTAGCAAGACCCGCGGTCACTTCGGCCGGACCGGCCGACTCTCGTCCCACACCGGGCTGTCGCATTCCTGTACATTTCCGTCCGCACGGAACACAAGGAACCGGTCAAACGACTTGGCGAACCAGCGGTCGTGGGTCACCGCCAGCACCGTGCCCTGGTAGGACTCCAGGCCCTCCTGGAGTGCCTCGGCGCTCGAAAGGTCCAGGTTGTCGGTGGGCTCGTCGAGCAAAAGCAGTGTCGACCCGGCCAGCTCGAGCAGCAAAATCTGCAGGCGTGCCTGCTGTCCCCCCGACAAGGTACGAAACGGCTGTCGCGCGCAGAACTGGATTTCGTAACGCGCAAGGGCTGCCATCGCTTCGTTGCGCAAAAGCGCGTGCTCGGTCATGAGGATCTCTTCCGGCCAGCGGCCGGCGAGATCGGGGCGGGCGTGGGTCTGGACGAACAGTCCGGGGATAACCCTCGCCCCGAGGCGCGCCGACCCCTCGTGCGCCATCGCCTCCCCGGCGAGCAGCCGGAGGAACGACGACTTCCCCGATCCGTTGGCGCCGAGCACGGCCACCCGCTCGCCGTACCAGATCTCGGTGGAGAACGCCTGGGTGAGGCCGGTCAGCTCCAGGTTCTCGCACATGATGGCCCGTTTTCCGGTGCGGCCGCCGCGCAGCCTCATCCGGACGTTCTGGTCCCTGGGCGCGAGTTCCGGCGGGCCGGCGTCCTCGAACCGCTTCAGCCGGGTTTCCGCGGCCTGCAGCCGCGAGGCCATCGCGTCGTTGTAGGACGCCTTCTGCCGGTACATCCGGACGAGCTGCTTGAGCTTCTCGTGTTCCTCGTCCCAGCGGCGGCGCAGCTCGTCGAGGCGCTCGTTGCGGTCCTGCCGGGCCTGCACGTAGGTCGCGAAGCCGCCGCCGTGGATCCAGACGCTGCCGTCCTCCACGGTGACGATGCGCTGGGCGCAGTTGGCCAGCAGTTCCCGGTCGTGGCTCACCAGGAGCACCGTCTTGCCGGTCGTGGCGAGCTGCTGCTCCAGCCAGCGCTTACCGGGCACGTCCAGGTAGTTGTCCGGCTCGTCGAGCAGCAGCACATCGGCCGGGCCACGCAGCAGCGCCTCGAGCACCAGCCGTTTCTGCTCGCCGCCCGACAGGGTGCCCACCTCGCGCCAACGGCACCGCTCGTACCCGGCTGCCAGGGCCGCCAGGCAGCACGCGTCCCAGAGCACCTCGGCGTCGTAACCCCCCGCGTCGCCCCATTCGGCCAGGGCGGTGGCATAGCGCATCTGCGTGGTCTCGTCGTCGCGCTCCATCATGACGAGCTCGGCCGCGTCCAGCCGCTCCGCCGCCGCGCGCAGCCTCGGCGGCGCAACAGAAACCAGCAGGTCACGAACGGAGGATTCGCCGGTGATGGCGCCGGTATCCGCCTGCCCCGGCACGCCGTCTCCGGCCCGGATGCCGCCGACGAACTGCCGCATGATGCCGAGCCCGCCGCTGAAGCTGACGGTCCCCGACTGTGGCTGCACGTCCCCGGCGATGAGCCGGATCAGCGTCGTCTTGCCCGCCCCGTTCGGCCCCACCAGCGCCGCCGTCGTCCCCTCGCCGACCCGGAACGACGCGTCCTCGATCAGCACCCTCCCATCCGGCAGCGCATGACCAATATGCGCCACCTCCACGTGCCCCACCCGGAATCCCTCCCCGTTCGATGCCCGGGCCGGCCACGCCGGCCACCCCGCTTCACCTAACCCGCCCAGGTGGGCTATGGCAACGCATTAACCCGGGCCGGGCTCAGGGCGGGGGCTCCACGGGCCGGGGCGGGTAGAGGAAGGGCCGCGCCGCCCGGGTGAGCAGGGGCATCACCGTGTACTGCATGAGCGGAATGACCAGCACGACGGAGATCAGGGGCCGGGCCCATACCGGGACGCCGGCCAACCGCGGGGCGAGGAGGTAGCTGACCGCCTCCAGCAGCGGCACGATCCCCGCGGCGGACAGCACGGCGACCTTCCAGCGCGCGGGCGGGATCAGCACCGGGGCGCCGGGCTGGGCGAGCCAGCCCTCCAGCCCGGAGAGGTACCGGGTCTTCAGTTCACCGGCGGCGTGCAGGTCGGCCTCGGCGATCAGTTGCGCCCGTACCTGGCTGGCCAGCCAGTCATCGGCGGCGGCGCGGCTGGCGAAGTGCGACACGATCGTGTAGATGCCGGGGCCGCCGGGCGGCGGCGCGACGACGGTGAGGTCCAGGTGCCCGGGCTGGCGGCGCACCTCGGCGGCCAGCCGGTGGAGCACCTCCTCGAACGCCTGCTCGTGCCCGGCCTTGACCGCGCGGGACAGCACGAGGGTGACCGGAGCGGCCGCAGCCGGTGGCGGCGCCGGGTCCGGGCCCGGCTCGCGGCCAGCCTGGTGACCTGGCACCCCAGCGGTCATTCGAACCAGTAGTCGAGGTGAACCTGGGCGCCCTCGCCGAGGTTGGCGCTGAAGCCGCCCTCGCCGCGCAGGCCCGCCAGCCCGCCGGTGCCGGAACCGGGGATCACGAACCAGTCGCCGCTGACGACATTGCCGGCCACCGTACCGGCGTCCTGGAGCAGGAACGTGCCCGCCCGTCCGCCCAACGTCGCGGAGACCCGCTCGATGCCCACGAAGCTGGCCGACCCATCCGCGCGGGCGGCCTGGAGGAACTCGACGACCCCGTCACCGGAGATGTCGCCGCTGAAGCTCTCCTCGACGTGAATCCGCGTCAGCACCGGGCCCTCGGCCGGCTCCTCGTACGCCGCAGGCTCGTACTTGTGCACTGTGATCACCGCGTTCGCGCGCATCCTGGCGCCTGCCTCGCTCATGTCCTGGTCCTCCCGAGACCTCGTCGACTCCTGCGAACCGTCACATGCGTCACCCTGGCCCGGCGGCGCCAGCCGATCAACCGCGGATTCCGCATCGATCCATGTCATCAGCCAATCGATCGCGGGCCCGCCTTCTGCCGAAGCGACCGGACAGTGTCGGCGAGCGCCTGGATCCGCGCGTTGTGGTGCGTGGTGCACCAGATCAGCCCGAGCGGCAGCGGCGGCATGCCGGTCATGGGGACCAGGCAGATGTCGTCGCGGACGAACATCGGTATGCCCGCCGCTGTCGGGTGGACGATGCGGCCACGAGCCACGGCGGCCACGAGCTCGTGAATGCTGCGCACCGGCTGGCTGCGGCGGATGACCCGGCCCGAGGGCGTGCGCCGCGGGATGATCGCGTCATACAGCGCCGGCGGGAATGGCGGGGTCATCAGGGCAACGTCCCGGTCGGCGACGTCCTCCAGCGATACGGAGCGCCGGGACGCCAGCGGATCGGTGGACGACACGGCGAGGACGCGGTCGCGGTACTCGAGCACCGGGCCGACGGTGAGGTCGGGCTCGTCCACGGCGAGCCAGTTGACCAGCACGTCGAGTTCACCGCGGCGCAGCGCGGAGTAGGGGTCGAGGTTCGATACCCCGTCCAGGACGGCGAGGCAGCCGGGGTGGCGGGCCTCGAAGGCGCCGGTGAGCCGGGTCAGCACCGCCATGTTTGACGTGGGCGAGAACCCGATCCGCAGCACGCCCGCGGTATCGGTGGCGGCGGCGCGCGCACCGTCGAGGGCCGCGCTGAGCTGCTGGTAAGCCGGCTGCAACTGGCCGCGGAGCCGCTCGCCGAGCGGGGTGAGCCGGACCCGGCGGCTGGTCCGCTCGAACAGCGCACCGCCGATCCTGCGCTCCAGGGCGGACACCAGCCGGCTCACCCGCGGCTGGGGCATGTGCAGCAGTTCCGCGGTCCGGCCGAAGTGCAGCTCTTCCGCGAGGACGAGGAAGACCTCGATCTCGGCTGTGTCCATCGAGCAAGCCTCCAGCGCCCGAATCGGATCCACGGCCCGGGCCGGGCGGCACGGGTCAGGAACGCCGCCCCGAGTGGGCCAGGGCAGCGGTCAGCTCGTCCAGCGCGTTCAGCGAGTGCGCGCTCACCACCGCATCGCAGTACGGCCACGCCGCCGCCATGCCCCCGGCCAGCGGCTGGTACTCCGGGCTCTGGGTCCGGGGGTTCACCCAGACAATGCGGTGCGCCACCCGGGACAACCGCTCCATCTCGCGCCGCAGCACGGCGGGATCCCCGGTGTCCCAGCCGTCGGAGATGATCACGACGACGGCCCCGCGCGCCATGCCCCGGCGGCCGTAGGAGTTGTTGAACTCCGCGATCGACTCCCCAATTCTTGTCCCGCCCAGCCAGTCCGGCGCGGCCTGGCCGGCCTGCTTCAGCGCCATGCCCGGCCGGACGTGCGCGAGCGTGCCGGTGATCCGGGTGAGCCTGGTCGCGAACGTGAACACCTCGGCCCGGGCGCCGCCGGCGGCACAGTACAGCAACTGGAGCATGGCCCGCGCGTACGGCTCCATGGAGCCGGAGATGTCGCACAGCACGACCAGGCGGCGCGGCTCGCGCAGCGGGGCCCGCCGGGCCAGGCGCAGCGGGTGACCGCCGGTGCGCCTGGCCTGCCGCAGCGTGCTGCGCAGGTCCGTCTGGCGGCCGCGCGGAGTCTGCTGCGGCCGGCGCGACCGGCGCAACGGCACCGCGAGCGTGAGCCTGCGCATGAGCCCGGACAGCATGAGCAGTTCGGCCGGGGACATTTCGGCGAAGTCGGTGCTGGCCAGCCGCTCGGTGGCGCTGGCCCGCACCTCGCGGGCGGCCAGCGGCTCATCGCCGGGCCCGGGATCGTCCTCGGCCGGCACCGGTTCCTCGTGGTCGGCGACCGGCCGGACGGCGTGCGCCTGGGCGGCGCGGGCCGCGTCCCGCAGGATGTCCGCCGTGGCCGGGCCAGCCGGTTCCGGGCCGGGCGGCTCGGGTACGGGCGGCCCGGCGTACCCCGCCGGTGGCGGGTCCGGCGCCCCGCCGAACACCGCGTCGAAGACCCGCCGCAGCGTCCCGACATGCTCCTTGCTCGCGACCAGGGTGGCCAGCGCGCACAGGTACAGGCCCGGCAGGGTGACCGGCCGGGCCACGGTGACCGCCCAGGCGAACCGCTGGCAGCGGCCCGGGTCGGCCGGAACCCCGGCGGCACGCAGCGCCGCACCGAACCGCGCGGCGATCAGGGCCAGGTCGTCCCCCGGCACCACACCGGCGCCGCCGTCCCCCGGCACCACACCGGCGCCGCCGCTTCCCGGTACCACACCGGCGCCGCCGCTTCCCGGGACTGCGCGGGCGCCGTCACCCGGACCGGGCCCGGCTGCCGGCCCGCTGTCAGGGCTCATCGGCGGCGGCCAGGGCCGTGAACCCGGTTTCCCGGACGGCCTGCAGGTCCTCGGAGTACTTGAGCACCGCGCCGGCGGTCCGGCCCGCGGTCGCGCCGTCCAGGCTGGCCGCGCCGAGGACGTTCAGCGCCCCGGCCCAGCTGATGGCCTCCGCGACACCGGGCGGCTTGGCGAGGTCGAGTCCCCGCAGCCGGGCCACCCCCCGGGCGACCTGGCCGGCCAGGACCTCCGAGGTGGCGGGCACCCGGCGGCGGATGATCGCCGCGACCCGGGCGGTGTCCGGGTAGTCGATCCAGTGGTAGAGGCAGCGCCGCTTCAGCGCGTCGTGCAGGTCGCGGGTCCGGTTCGAGGTGAGCACGACGACGGGGCGGAACCGGGCCCGCCGGGTGCCGAGTTCCGGGATGGTGACCGCCGCCTCGGCGAGCAGCTCGAACAGGAACGCCTCGAACTCGTCGTCGCCCCGGTCCACCTCGTCGATCAGCAGCACGGCCGGGCGCGGGCCGGGATGGTCGAGGGCGGCGAGCAGCGGCCGGGCCAGCAGGTATTCCTCGCTGAACAGGTCCGCGTCGCGCAGCGTCTCACCGCGCGCCTCGGCCAGCCGGATCGCCAGCAACTGGCGCGGGTAGTTCCACTCGTACAGCGCCTCCGACGAGGTCAGGCCCTCGTAACACTGCAACCGGAGCAGCGGCGTGCCCAGCGCCTCGGCCAGCGCCTTGGCCGCCTCGGTCTTGCCGACCCCCGGCTCGCCCTCGAGCAGGATCGGCTGCCCCATCCGGGCGGCCAGGAACAACGCCGTGGCCAGCGCCTCGTCCGCGAGGTATCCGGTGCCGTCCAGGGCCGCCTGCATCGCGGCCACATCCGGGACCTGCCCGGCCAGCTCGTCCACCGGTCCGTCCGCAGCGTTCATTCGTTCCTCGCTCATGTTGAGAGCACCCCGGGCTGCCGGGCTCGCAGCGCCCTGCTGTTGGGCACTCTAAGCCAGGTCCGTCCGCACCGGGGTGCCCTGGATCGCGGACCAGACGTTGGCCGGGGTGAGCGGCATGTCGGCATGCCGCACCCCGTACGGCCCGAGTGCGTCCATGACCGCGTTGACCACCGCGGCGGGTGACCCCACCGTGGCCGATTCTCCTACGCCCTTGGCCCCGATGGGATGGTGGGGACACGGGGTGACCGTTTCCGCGAGTTCCCAGGACGGGCACTCCACGGAGGTGGGCAGCAGGTAGTCCATGAACGAGCCGCCCAGGCAGTTGCCGTCGGCGTCGAACGTGATCGCCTGCATCAGGGCCATGCCGAGCCCGTCGGCGAGCCCGCCGTGGATCTGGCCCTCCACGATCATGGGATTGATCCGCACCCCGCAGTCGTCCACCGCCACGAACCGGCGCACCTTCACCACGCCGGTGCCGGGGTCCACGTCCACCACGCAGATGTAGGCCCCATAGGGATAGGTGAGGTTGGGCGGGCTGTAGACCGCGTCCGCGTCCAGGTGCCCCTGCACCCCCTCGGGCAGGTCGAGCGGCGAGTGCGCCGCCATCGCGATCTCCGCCAGGGTCTTGCCCTGCGCCGGGTCGCCGCGCACCTGCCACCGGCCGCCGGTCCACTCCAGGTCGCCGGCCGAGGCCTCCAGCATGGCCGCGGCCACGATCCGGGCCCGCTCGCGCACCTTGCGGGCGACCACGGCGGCGGCCGCGCCGGAGACCGGGGTGGACCGGGAACCGTAGGTGCCCATGCCGAACGGGGTCCGGTCGGTGTCCCCGTGCACCACCTCCACGTCGTCCACGGAAAGGCCCAGTTCCTGCGCGACGATCTGGGCGAACGTGGTCTCGTGGCCCTGGCCCTGGGTCTGGCAGGAGACGGCGAGCACGGCCTTGCCGGTCGGGTGCACCCGCAGGTCGGCGCCGTCGGCCATGGCGAGGCCGAGGATGTCCATCTGCTTGCGCGGCCCGGCACCGACCGCCTCGGTGAAGAAGCTGATGCCGATCCCCATCAGCTCCCCGCGCTCGCGCCGCTCCGCCTGCTCCCGCCGCAATTCCTCGTAGCCGGCCGCCCGCAGCGCCACGCGGAGCGTTTTTCCATAATCCCCAGAGTCGTACTCCCAGCCGGTCGGCGTGGTGTGCGGGAACTGCTCGGGCCGCAGCAGGTTCTTCATCCGCAATTCGGCCGGGTCCATGCCCAGTTCCCCGGCCAGCAGGTCCACCATGCGCTCGACCAGGTACACCGCCTCGGTGATCCGGAACGAGCACGCGTACGCGACACCGCCCGGTGCCTTGTTCGTGTACACGCCGGTGACCTGGCAATGGGCCGCCCGCACGTCGTAGGAGCCGCTGAACACGCCGAAGAACCCGGCCGGGAACTTGGTCGGCTGCGCGGCGCCGTTGAACGCGCCGTGGTCGGCGAGCACGCTGGCCCGCAGTCCCAGGATCGTGCCGTCCCTGGTCGCGGCGATCTCGCCGTGCATGTGGTAGTCCCGGGCGAACGCGGTGCTCATCAGGTTCTCCGACCGGTCCTCCATCCACGTGACCGGCCGGCCGGTGATCATGGAGCCGACGATCGCGCAGATGTACCCCGGGTACACCGGGACCTTGTTGCCGAACCCGCCGCCGATGTCCGGCGAGATGACCCGGATCTTGTGCTCGGGCAGGCCGAGGAACAGTGAGTACAGCGTCCGGTGCGCGTGCGGGGCCTGGGAGGTGACCCAGATGGTCAGCTTCCCGGTGACCTCGTCCATGTCGGCCACCGCCCCGCAGGTCTCCAGCGGGGCGGGGTGGACCCGCGGGTAGAGCATGTCCTGGGTCACCACGACGTCGGCGGCGGCGAAGGCCGCGTCGGTGGCGGCCTGGTCGCCGGACGACCAGTCGAAGATGTGGTTGTCGGCCTTGCCGGCGATGTCGTCGCGGATAACGGGAGCGTCGCGGTCAAGGGCACGCTTGGCGTCGACCACCGGGGGCAGCGGCTCGTACTCGACGTTGATCAGCTCCAGGGCGTCCCGCGCCGAGTACCGGTCCTCGGCCACGACGAACGCGACCTCCTGGCCCTGGAACCGGACCTTGTCGGTGGCCAGCACCGCCTGCACGTCCCGGGACAGGGTCGGCATCCAGGCCAGGTTCCGCGCGGCCAGGGTCTCCCCGGTGATCACGGCCCTGACCCTGGGGTGCGCCTGCGCGGCGGCGGCGTCGACCGAGCGGATCCTGGCGTGCGCCAGCGGGCTGCGCAGCACCGCGCCGTACAGCATCCCGGGCAGCCGCACATCGTCGACGAAGGTGCCGCGGCCGCGGATGAACCGCGCGTCCTCCTTCCGCCGGACCGGCCCATAGGCGCTGAGATACGGATCTCGCGTGGTCACCCGGTCACCTCGATGGCCGTGGGCCCGTGGCCGGCCGCCGGAGGGCCGGCGCCGCCGGGACCGGCTTCCTGCCCGTCGGCCTCATACCGGGCCGCCCACCGCACCGCGCGCACGATGTTCTCGTAGCCGGTGCACCGGCAGACCTGGCCGGACAGCGCCTCACGGATCTGCTCGGCCGTGGGGTCGGGGTTGTGGTCGAGCAGCCAGCGGGCGGTGAGCATCATGCCCGGGGTGCAGAACCCGCACTGCAGCCCGTGGCACCGGGTGAAGCCCTCCTGCACCGGGTCGAGGCGGCCGGCCACGCCCATGCCCTCCACGGTGCGCACCCGGTGCCCGTCGGCCATGGCGGCGAGCACGGTGCACGACTTCACCGGCGTCTCGTCCAGCCAGACCACGCAGGCGCCGCAGTTGGAGGTGTCGCAGCCCCAGTGGGATCCGGTGAGCCCGAGGTCGTCGCGGAGGAAGTGGATGAGCAGCAGCCGCGGCTCGATCTCGCGGGTCACCGGGACGGCGTTGACGATGACGGTGATCTGCATGTCAGGCGCCCCCGTGCCGGGCCCGGCCGGCGGCGCGGCGCAGCGCCCGCGCGGTGAGTTCGGCGGCCAGGTGCCGCTTGTAGGCGGCCGGGCCGCGCTGGTCGGAGACCGGCCGGCAGTGCCCGGCCGCGATCTGGCCGGCCTGGGTGAAGTTATCCCCGGTCGCGGCCGCGCCGCGGAGGAACTCCTCGGCCTCGGCGGCGGCGAAGTTCCTGGCGCCCACGGCGGTGAGCCCGATCCCGGCGTCGGTGATGGTGTCGCCGTCCAGCCACAGGGCCGCGCCCGCGGCGCCGACCGGCCAGTCGCCGACCCGCCGCCCGACCTTCTCGTACGCGCTGCCGCCGCCGGGCCTGATCGGGATCCGGATCTCGGTGAGTATCTCGCCGGGGGCGACCACGGTCTCGTACGGCGCGGTGTGGAACTCCCTGACCGGCACGGTCCTGGTGGCGTCCGGGCCGCGGATCACCATGATCGCCTTCAGCGCGGCGAACGCCGCGGACAGGTCCTCGGACGGGTCGGCCTGGCACAGTGAGCCGCCGATCGTGCCCCAGTTGCGCACCACGGGGTCGGCGATGACCTTCTCCGCGTCGTGCAGGATCGCGAAGTGCTCCCCGGCCGGTGCCGAGGCCAGCAGTTCCGCGTGCCTGGTGAGCGCGCCGATCCGCAGTTCGCCGTCGGCGACCCGGAGGTAGGCGAGCTCGCTGAGCCCGTTGATGTCGACGAGGGTTTCCGGCTGCGCCAGCCGCAGCTTCATCATCGGGATCAGGCTGTGCCCGCCGGCCAGGACGCGGGCCTCGGGGCCGTACCTGGCGAGCAGCGCCAGGGCATGCTCGACGCTGGCCGCCCTCTCGTACTCGACCTGCGCCGGAACCTGCATGCACCCTCCCACGGGCCGCTACCTGCGTGATGAGTGTACGAAAGCGCCGCGGCGCGGCCGCCCTCCCGATGCCCGCCAGGCGCCGGGCCGAGCGCCGCCGGGGGAGGTGAGCAAAGCCGCCATAATTGAACTGCCATGACGCTCACTCAGCTCAACGCGTTTGTGCTGGTTGCCCGCCTCGGCTCGGTGACCGCCGCCGCGAGCGCGCTCGGCGTCAGCGAGCCGGCGGTGTCGCAGGCCCTCTCGGCCCTGCGGCAGCACATGGGTGACCAGCTGGTGGCCCGCGGGCCGGCCGGGATGACCCTGACCGCCGGTGGCTCCCGGTTGCTGTCCGCCGCGTCCCAGATCGTGGTGCTCGGCGCCGAGGCGCACGCCGCGGTCCGCGCGGCCCAGGGCGCGCCCGAGCAGTTGCGGGTGGTGGCCACCTCGGCGATCGCGGAGTTCGTGGTCAGCCCGCTGATGGAGGCGTTCAGCCGGCGGTACGCGGGCTCGGTCGAGGTGTCCTCGGGCGTGGCGGTGACCGCGGAGATGGGCGTGCTTGTCGCCAACCGGCTGGCCGACGTGGCGATCGGGTCAAGCCCGGCCACCGATCCGGCGCTCGCCGTGGTGACCGAGCCGATGTTCCGGTACCGGCTGGTGGTGGTCACCGCCGCGCAGTCCGCGCTGCGGGGCAGCCCCCGGCAGTGGCGCTGGCTGGTTGACCCGTCCGGCACCGACCCGGGCAGCGACACCGGGCAGATGCTGACCAGGCTGGGGATACCGGAGGACAGCATCGGCGTGTTCCCCAACCAGACCGCGGCCTGGGCGGCGGCCGCCGACGGGGCGGGCGTCGCGCCCGCGGTCGAGCACCTGGTGGCCCAGCAGCTCCGCCGCGGCGAGCTGTCGCTCGTGGAACTGCCGGGGGTCCCGATGGAGGCCACCTGGTACGTCACCGTGCTGGACCGGCAGCACCGCAGCGCCGCGGCCAGCGCGCTGCGGCGGTTCCTGAGCACCCCGGAGGCCATGCACCTGATGCGGTCGCCGACGGCCGGGGTGCCCCCGTCCCGGTTCCGCCCGCCCGTCTACGTGACGATCTGGAGCTGACCGAGCGCATCGCGTAGTGGCCCCGCCCCGCCGCTGGGCAGGACCCACGAAATCCCAGGTCGGAGGGCTCTTAAGCAAGAGCTTATTCGCCTGTTGCGGGACAGGCCGCCCAAGCGGATCATGTGAGGACATCACCCGTGACGGTGCGGCGTGGGGGGGAGCCCCGTCCCAACGGCAGGAGCGGCGCCGATGCGGATCGAGTCGGATGGGCACAGCCAGGGCAATCCGCGCCTCTACGAACTGGTGGAGCACGCGCCGAAGACCGGGAAGAGCCCGACCGTGTGGGCCTGGCCCGAGTTGATGGATTACCTCAAGATCGCCGGCCAGCCGGTGGCGGGACCGTGGCCGCCGCACCAGGAACCGCGGCCCGACCCGGACTATGAGTCGCTTCCGGTGGCCGTGCCGGACCCGCAGGCGCCCGGCTCCCGGGCAGACCTCGAAGCCGAGCCGCCGGCCCAGTCCTGAGCCCGGTCCGGGCCTGCCCGCGGCCGCGGGACGGCGCCCGGCCGGGGCATTGGAGGATCCTATGTATCCGTCTCGGTTCCGCTACGAGGCACCGCGCTCCCTCGCCGAGGCGATCAGTCTGCTGCGCGAGGGCGGCGGCGAGGCCAAGGTGCTGGCCGGGGGGCAGAGCCTCGTGCCGCTGATGAAGCTTCGGTTCGCCACCCCGGAACTGCTGGTCGACATCAACAACATCGGCGGCCTGGGTTACCACAGCCTGGACGCGGACGGGACGCTCCGCATCGGCGCCCTGTGCCGGCACGCCGACCTGGAGCGCTCGGCCCTGCTGGCGGGCAAGCAGCCCACCATGGCCGCGGCCGCGCCACTGATCGCCGACCCGATCGTGCGCAACCGGGGCACGCTGGTCGGCTCGCTGTGCCACGCCGACCCGCAGGGCGACTGGGCCTCGGTCATGGTCGCCCTGGGCGGCTCGGTGGTGGCGCAGGGCCCGGGCGGCCGGCGGACCATCCCGGTGGCGGACTTCGTCACCGGGCCGTTCGAGAACGTGCTCGAGCCCGACGAGATCGCCGTCGAGGCGGTGGTGCCGCCGCACCGGGGCACCGCGACGGGCGGCTACCTGAAGCTGGAGCGCCGGGTCGGGGACTTCGCGACCATCGGCGTGGCGGTGGCCCTGGAAACCACCAACGGCGCCGTGACCAGGGCGGGGATCGCGCTGACCGGGGTCGGCGGTGCCACCGTCGCGTGCACCGAGGCGGCGCAGGCGCTCACCGGCCAGCCGCTCACCGCCCAGACCATCGAACTGGCGGCCGACCTGGCCGCGCAGGCCGCCCGGCCGCGGACCGACCACCGCGGCAGCGCGGAGTACAAGCGGCACATGGTGCGCACGTTCGTGGTACGCATCCTGTCCCGCACCGGCCCGGCGGCGGCGGAGCAGGCGGCCGGCGGGCAGACGGACCCGGGACCAGAGGCGGAAAGGGCGGCCTGAGATGACGATCGTCTATGACGACCTGGGCGACGAGGCAGCGACCGATGTCCCGGTGCGCCGGATCCGGTTCACCATCAACGGCGCGAAGAAGGTGGCCGAGGTCGAGCCCCGGCTGCTGTTGTCGCACCTGATCCGCCGGGGCGTGGGCCTGACCGGTACGCACATGGGCTGCGACACGACGAACTGCGGCGCGTGCACGGTGCTGGTAGACGGTAATGCGGTGAAGTCCTGCACGATGCTGGCCGTCCAGGCGGACGGCCACGCGATCGAGACGGTCGAGGGCCTGGCCACGGCCAGCGAACTGCACCCGCTCCAGGAGGGCTTCAAGGAGGAGCACGGGCTGCAGTGCGGGTTCTGCACCCCGGGGATGATGATGGCCGCCAAGGCGCTCCTGGACGCCAACCCGGATCCGACCGAGGAAGAAGTGCGCTGGGCGCTGTCGGGCAACCTGTGCCGCTGCACCGGCTACCAGAACATCGTCAAGTCGGTCCTGTGGGCCGCGGAAAAGCTCCGGGCCTCCGGCTGAGCCGGGGCTGACCGGGAGCGGCAGGCACGGACCGGCTGAGCCAGACGGGAGAGGGCAGTGTCGCAGGCACTGGACGAGATAAAGATCGGCGGGCTCGGCGCGAGCCGCAAGCGCGTCGAGGACAACCGCTTCATCCGGGGCAAGGGCAACTACACCGACGACATCGTGCTGCCCGGCATGCTGCACATGGAGATCCTGCGCAGCCCGCTGGCGCACGCGCGGATCAAGTCGATCGACACCAGCAGGGCGTGGCAGATCCCCGGGGTGCACCTGGTGCTCACCGGCGAGATGATGGCGACCCGCAACCTGGCCTGGATGCCCACGCTGTCCTACGACACCCAGGCGGTGCTGGCCACCGACAAGGTCCGGTTCCAGGGCCAGGAGGTCGCCTGCGTCATCGCGGACGACCCCTACATCGCCAAGGACGCCTGCGAGGCGATCGACGTCGAGTACGAGCCGCTGCCGGTGATCGTCAACCCGGGCCAGGCGGTGGCCGAGGGCGCCCCGGTGATCAGGGACGACAAGGAGAACCAGGCCGACAACGTCATCTACCGCTGGGAAGTGGGCGACGCCGAGGGCACCGAACGCGCGTTCGCCCAGGCCGACAAGGTCTCCCGGCTGAAGCTGCACTACCCGCGCTCGCACCCCTCGCCGATCGAGTGCTGCGGGTCGATCGCCGACTTCAACCGGGCGACCTCGAAGCTCACCGTGTACATGACGACCCAGGCGCCGCACATCATCCGGGCCGCCGTCGCCCTGGTGGCCGAGCTGCCCGAGCACATGATCCGGATCATCTCGCCGGACATCGGCGGCGGGTTCGGCAACAAGGTCCCGGTGTACCCGGGGTACGTCTGCTCGATCCTGGCCTCGATCCTGCTCGAGCGCCCGGTGAAGTGGATCGAGGACAAGAGCGGGAACCTGATCTCCACCGGGTTCGCCCGCGACATCTACCTCGACGGCGAGGTCGCGATGCGCGACGACGGCAAGATCCTCGCCGTCAGGATGCACTGCGACGCCGACCACGGCGCGTTCTTCTCCGACGCCCAGCCGAGCAAGTTCAAGATCGGCCTGCTGCACTCGGCGTTCGCCTCCTACGACATCCCGGTCGGGCACATCACCGCGCGCGGCACCTACTCCAACAAGGCACCTGGCGGGGTCGCCTACCGGTGCTCGTTCCGGGTCACCGAGGCGATGTTCTTCCAGGAACGGATGATCCAGGCGGCCGCGCACGACCTGGGCATGGACCAGGCCGAGTTCCGGCGGGTCAACTTCGTCCCCGATGAGGCGTTCCCGCACCGTACCCCGTTCGGCTTCCTCACCGACTCCGGCCAGTACGCCAAGTGCCTGGACGTCGGCCTGCGCGCGGTGGGCTACCAGGACTTCCTGCGGCAGCAGGAGGAGGCCAGGGCCAGGGGACGCCGCCTGGGCATCGGCATCTCCACGATGACCGAGCCGCTCGGCGCCGGGAACAGCCGCGAGTACGACATCCTCGGCATCAAGATGTTCGACTCGGCCGAGCTGAAGGTGCACATGACCGGCAAGGCCATCGTCCGCACCGGCGCGCGCGGCCAGGGGCAGGGGCACGAGACGACCTGGGCGCAGATCGTCAGCCACGAACTCGGCATCCCCGCCGATGACATCGTGGTCGAGGAGGGCGACACCGACACGGCGCCGTTCGGCATGGGCACCTACGCCTCGCGCAGCACGCCGGTCGCCGGGGCGGCGGTCGCGATGGTGGCGCGCAAGATCCGTGCCAAGGCCAGGAAGCTGGCGGCGCACCTGCTCGAGGTCTCCGAGGAGGACGTCGAGTGGGAGCTTGGCCGGTTCTACGTGCGCAGCGCGCCGGCCCGGGGGGTGACGATCCAGGAGTGCGCGATCGCCGCCTACAGCAACATGCCCGACGGCATGGAGCCGGGCCTGGAAAACACCGCCTACTACGACCCGCCGAACCTCACCTGGCCGTTCGCCGTGTACATCGTCACGGTCGAGGTGGACCCGGAGACCGGCGTCTGGGACGTGCTGAACATGGTCGCGGTCGACGACTGCGGGGTGCGCATCAACCCGATGATCGTCGAAGGCCAGATCATGGGCGGCCTGACCGAGGCCTACGCCATGGCGAACATGCAGTTCATCACGTTCGACGCCGAGGGCAACTGCGTCGGCTCCAACTACATGGACTACCTGCTCCCGACGGCGTGGGAGACCCCCGGGTTCGAGCTGCACAGCGAGGTCGTCACGCCGTGCCCGCACCACCCGATCGGGGCCAAGGGCATCGGGGAGTGCGCCGCGGTCGGCGGCCCGGCGGCCTTCGTCAACGCGGTCATGGACGCGATCTCCGACACCGGGGTCCGCAACATCGACATGCCGCTGCTGCCCGACCGGGTCTGGGAGGCCCTGACCTACGGCCGCGACATCTCCGGCGCACCGCCGGTGCGCTCGGACGACTGACGCGCCGGGCGCCCGCGAGGGAAGGCATGGACATGGACGGCTGGGAGATCCTCAAACAGGCCGGTGAGCTGGAGCGGCGCGGGCAGGCGTTCGCGCTGGCCACCGTGGTCTGGCGGCAGGGCCCGTCGTCCAGCCAGCAGGGCGCCCGGGCCATCATCACCGGCGAGGGCGAGCTGCAGGGCTGGATCGGCGGGGCGTGCGCGGAGCCGGTGGTGATCCGCGAGGCGCAGCGGGTGATCGCCGACGGCACGCCCCGGCTGCTGCTGCTCGGCAGCCCGGACCAGTTCGGCGCGGCCATCCCGGACGGGATCACCGTGGTGCCCATCTCCTGCCAGAGCGAGGGCGCGCTCGAGGTCTACATCGAGCCGGTGGTGCCCGCACCGCACCTGGTCATCGTGGGCCGCTCACCGATGGCGCACACGCTGGCCGACCTGGCCCGGGCGCTGAACTGGCGCACCGACCTGGTCGCGGGCGAGGACTTCACCGCGGCCGGCGCGGGCCCGGGGTCCATGGTCATCGTGGCCACCCAGGGGCACGGGGACGAGGAGGCGGTCGAGCAGGCGGTCGCCGCCCGGCCGGCCTACCTGGGCCTGGTCGGCTCCCGCCGCCGCGGCGCCGCGGTGCTCGGCTATCTCGCCGACAGGGGCCTGCCCGCCGACCAGCTCGGCCGGGTGCACGTGCCGGCCGGCCTGGACCTCGGCCGCACCACCCATCGGGAGATCGCCGTCGCGATCCTCGCGGAGCTTGTCCAGCTCCGCACGTCCGGCGGCCTGGCGGGGGCAGCCGGGGCAGCCCCCGCCAGGAACACGCCCGCGCCAGCCCCGGGCGCACCGCGCGCCCCGGGCGCCCCGCATGGGCCGGGCGCGCCGGCCGGGCAGGCGGAACCGGGGCAGGCCGTGGACCCGGTCTGCGGGATGACCGTCGCCGCCACGGCCGCCGGCCACCCGCTGGCCTTCGACGGGGTGACCTACTACTTCTGCTGCACCAGCTGCCGCCGGAAGTTCGAGCTGGATCCGGCCGCCTACGCCACAAGGGAAACCCGATGCTGATCAAGAACGAGTTCCAGGTAGCGGCACCCATCGACAAGGTCTGGCAGTTCTTCGGCGACATCCCGCAGGTCGCCGTCTGCCTGCCCGGCACCGAGCTGACCGGCGACCTCGGCGGCGAGTCCTACGAGGGCCGGGTGGCCGTCCGGATGGGGCCGGTCCGGCTCCAGTTCGCCGGCAAGGCCGACATCACCGAGCGGGACGAGGCGGCCAAGCGCATCGTGGTGAACGCGGCCGGGGCCGAGGAGAAGGGCCGCGGCCAGGCCAGCATGGTGGTCACCGCGACGCTGGCCGCGGCCGGCCGGGGCACCAAGGTCAGCGTCGCCCAGGACCTGCAGCTCTCCGGCGCCGCGGCCCAGTACGGGCGGGGCATGATCTCCGACGTCAGCGCCGTGCTCATGCGGGACTTCTCGGTCAACCTCGCCGACCGGATCGACCGGGCCGAGCGCGGCGAGGCGGTCACCGGCCCGGCCACGGCCGCCAGCCCGGCGAGCGGCTTCACGCTGGGCATGCGGGCCGCGCTGATGGCGCTGCGCCGGGTGTTCCGCCGGTTCTTCGTCCCCTACCAGGCAGCGAGCTGAGGAGGGCCAGACATGGTCTTGTGGTGGATCGGCAACGCCGTCCTGTTGCTAGTCGTGCTTCCCGTGGTGATCTTCCTGCTCAACCGGGTGCTCGCCGCGGTGGAGCGGATCCGCGCCGCCACCGACGAGATCCTCGCCGGCGGGGTGGAACTCGTCGGTGAGCTGACCGTCGTCCCGGACGGGCTGGCCATCACCGACAGCACCGTCCATCAGGTATCCGTCGGGGCGGTCCGGTACGCGGGCTCCGTCGCCAAGCTACTCGGCTGAAAGGGATTCTCGCCATGCCAGCAGCCGCCTGGGCAACACTGATCATCGCCGCGCTGATCATCGCGATCACCGCGCTCGGCCTGCTCCGGGTCATCTTCCACCTGCGGGCGATCCGCAAGACGCTCGCCGCGACCACCGGCGGCGTGCAGGCGGTGGCCCAGCTCACCAGCACCGTGCCGGACCGGCTCACCTCGGTCAACGCGAGCCTGAAGCCGGTGCGCGACTTCTGCGAAACGGTCTGAGGCCGGGGATAAGGAGCCCTCATGGAACCACATGTCGTCCTCGCCGCCGGCACCTCGACCACCGGCTGGGCGGTCGGCTACACCATCGGCATCGTGATCGTCCTGGTCGTGGTGGCGCTGGTCGTGCCGATCCTGCTGCTGGCCCGCGCGATCGGCAACGAGGCACCCAAGATCAACGACGCGCTGGAGCAGGCGGTGCACAACACCGCCCCGCTGGGGGCGCTGCGCACCACGATCGACTACGCGGTGACCATCATCGGCGGCCTGCAGCGCGGCCGCGCGAGGCTGGGTGATGACAATGCATGACCTGGCGATGTCCTCGACCGAGCACAACCTGTGGCTGACGGCCAACATCCTCGGCATCGTCGTGGTGGTCGCGGTCGCCGTCCTGCTGAGCCTGCTCATCTGGCTGGTGCAGCGCATCGACCGCCGGGTTGTGCAGGTGCGGGACACGCTCAAGGCCGCGGCGGCCAACACCGCGGACACCGCGCTGATACCGCAGGTCGCCGACGGCGTGGAGCTGGTCCTCGCGGAGGGCCTCAAGCACCATCTGTTCCTCGGCCGCGTGCTCGGAAAGGTCAAGTCATGACGGGCCTGGTCGTCTTCACGGTCATCGACGTGCTGCTGCTGATCGCGGGCCTGGCGTTCTACCTGTTCTGGGTGGGCTCGCTGCTCACCAGGATCGCCGGGAACCTGGAGGAGTGCGCGGAGACGGTGCGCACGATCGCGGGCCACGCCAAGCTCATCGGCCCGGCCGTCGGGCACATCAACGAGACCGGCGGGGTGGTGGCCGGCGCGCTGCCGCTGCTGTACGGGATGGCCGAGGAGATCGTCACCGACGTCACCCCGCGCCCCGAGGAGCCGGCCGAGCCGGAGCCCGCGCGCCCCGCGTCCGGCCGGCGCCGCTCCCGGCTGCACGACGCGGTCGGCTTCGCGCCGCGGTCCTGAGCCAGGCCCCGGGCGCAGGCCGGCGCCCTGGCCTGCGCCCGCTCCGGCCGTGGTTCATTCGCTGCATAACGATGGGTCGCTGCCATCTGGCGCCCGCCGCGCAACGGGCCCCGTGGTGGGCGCGGAGTACTCCCCGATCCATTCGTCCCGCCACGACTGGTCGTATTGCTGCTTATTACAGCCGGGGTGGTAGATCGCTATCAGCTCACGGGTGATCTGCTCCCGGTGCGGGCGGTTGCCGCCGGGCACCTCGTACGTGCAGATGTACACCTTCCACCGGGAACCCGCGCGGCGCACCCAGCAATGGGCCCGCGGGTGGGAGAACGGGAACCGCTCGGCGGACAGGTCGTCGGCGTGCCCGGCGTAGATCACCGCGTACCTCTCCGGCTTGGTGTCCGGCTCCGGCTTGCACAGGATGGCGAAGACGGCCGCGCGGGATGGCGGGGTCCAGCCGGCGAGCAGCCGCGGCCCCTCGAACGGGTACCCGGCCAGGGAGCCGAGCCTGATCACCGGCCGCCGCCGGCGTCGCCAGGGTCCGCGCCGTCACCCGGGCCGGCGCCGTCACCCGGGCCGGCGCCGTCCGCCACGGCGCCGGCCTCGCTGATCGCGTCGACGGTGACGATCGGACCGGCGGGCAGCCCCGCGGTGGCCGCGGCCCTGGTGAACTCGCGCTTCGCCGCCTCGACCGCCTCGTCGCGGCTGGCCGCGGTGACGATCAGCCGGGCGCCGTACCGGCCGGAACCGATACCGGAGGCGACCCCGTCACAGGCCGCCACGGCGTCGGCGAGTTCCACGACCTCCTCGCGCGACAGCACCCGGCCGGCTTCCGCCTCGATCCCTACGCTCCATCTCACCGGGTGCTCCTCACTGGCGCGCCGTGGCGCCGCCGCTACAGGCTGGGCAGCAGCGCGGCGAACTCCTCCAGGCTCCGCAGGTCGTGACCGGACAGCATCAGGTCGACGTGCGGGGCCACCACCATCATCCCGAGCGTGCTGGGCCGGAAGCCAGCGTCGTCGCCCTTGTGCGGGTTCATCCAGACCAGCCGGTGGCACAGCCGGGACAGCCGCTCGGCGGCCGTGGCCAGGATCTCCGGGTCGCCGCGGTCCAGGCCGTCGGAGCAGACCACCACGACCCCGCCCCGGGCCAGGCCGCGGCGGCCATAGCCGCGCACGAAGGCGTCGAGGCTGTCGCCGATCCTGGTGCCCCCCTCCCAGTCGAACACCGCCCGCCCCGCACGGGCCAGCGCCTCGTCCGGGCGGCGCCCGGCCAGCTCGGCGGTGATCCTGGTGAGCCGGGTGCCGAAGCAGAACACCTCGACCTTGGCGGCGGCGCGCCTGGCCGAGTAGGCGAACTGGAGCAGGTTGCGGGAGTAGTCGGCCATCGAGCCGGAGACGTCGAGGATCAGGATCAGCGGGCGCAGCCGGGTCTTGCGCTGCCGCCAGTAGAGCTCGGCGGGCTCACCGTGCAGCCGGAGCGACTCCCGCACGGTGCGGCGCAGGTCGGGGGCGCGGCCGGCGCGGGCCGCCGCGGTCCGCCGGGTGCGCCGTTTCGGCGGGGTGAGCCGGATCCGCGCCATGATCCGCCGCAGCGCGGCCAGCTCGTCCGGGGTGCACGCGGCGAAGGCCTTGTGCTTGAGCGCCGCCACGTCGGACGCCATCCAGCCGAGCACCGCCTGGTCCTCGCGCTCCTCGCCGGCCCGCTCGGTCTCCGGGAGGGCCAGCGCCGCCTCGGCTTCGGCCAGCGTCCTGGCGGTGAGCGTGACCAGTTCCGGAACCGGGCTCCCGGCGTCCAGGAAGAACCGCCGGAACACCTCGTCGTAGACGCTGATGTCATCCCGCTTGGTCACCAGGGTGGCCCGGCCCGCCCAGTAGAGGTCCACCAGGTCGGTGGTGTCCAGCGGCGTCATCGCCACGCAGTAGGTGAGGACGTCACCGGAGCCCACCGCCAGCCCGGCGCGGCGCAGTTCGCGGCAGAACCGCACCAGCACACCGGTGATGCCGTTGGGAGAGCACCCGGCAGCAGGACTGCTGGGCTCGCGGCGCCCAGGCTGCCCCTGCCTGCGTTCTCGTCGGTCAACAGCCTCTCCGAGGCTGCCTCCCTCCTCGGGCCTTGGCAGGGATTGCCTGGGATCGCCGCTCACTATTCCAGCGCCCTACTACCGGGCACTCTGGGCACCGGAGATGATCTCCTCCAGGTTGTCCCTGACCAGGTCGAGGTCGTCGCGTTCCTTGACCACGGCGCCCAGGGTGTCGGCGGCGAGCTGCGGGTCCAGGTCCGTGCCGCCGAGCACGTCGAGGGTGCGGGCCCAGTCGATGGTCTCGGCCACGCCGGGCGGCTTGGCCAGGTCGAGCTCACGCAGCCGGTGCACGGCGGCGACCACCTGGCGGGCCAGCGCCTGCGGCACGCCCGGCTCCCTGACCAGGACGATCTCCAGCTCGCGCGCGGCGGTCGGGTAGCCGATCCAGTGGTACAGGCAGCGCCGTTTCAGCGCGTCGTGCAGCTCCCTGGTGCGGTTGGAGGTGAGCACTACCAGCGGCGGGGACTGCGCCTTGATCGTGCCGATCTCGGGGATGCTCACCTGGAAGTCGGACAGCACCTCAAGCAGGAACGCCTCGAACTCGTCGTCGGCCCGGTCCACCTCGTCGATCAGCAGCACCGCCTGGCCGCCGGCCCGCACCGCCTCCAGCAGCGGCCGCTCCAGCAGGAACTTCGGGCCGAACAACTGGTCGACGGCGTCGCCGCCCGCGAGCTGGTGCTCCGACAGCGCCCGGATCTGCAGCATCTGCCGCGCGTAGTCCCACTCGTACAGCGCCTGGTGGGTGTCGATGCCCTCGTAACACTGCAGCCGGATGAGCCTGTGCCCGAAGACGTCGGCGAGCACCTTGGCCGCCTCGGTCTTGCCCACCCCGACCTCGCCCTCGAGCAGGATCGGCCGCGGCAGTGACATCGCCAGGAACAGCGCGGTGGCCAGGCCGCGGTCGGCGAGGTAACCGCCCTGGCGCAGGATGTCCGTCAGCGCACCGACGGTCCGCGGATGATCGGCCAAGTGTCTCCTCGCCGTGGGATCTCAGGTCAGCTCTGCTGCGGGGTTCCGGGTCAGCCTGCCGCGGCCGGCGTCAGCCCTGGTCCGCCGGCCGGAGCATCAGATCGGCCAGGGACCCGCCGTCCTTGCTCAGCTTGCCCTCGCGTGCCAGCCGGTCCCGCCAGGCGGTCCGCAGGTCACCGTCGTCAACCTCGCCGAACCCGACGTCGGCCATCCTCTTGCAGGACTTCCCGGTGCCCGCCTCGTCGAGGTCCGCGCTGGTCTGCCCCCGCGCGGACCAGATACCGCGGAGCACCTCCAGGGCCTCATCAGGCTGCTGGCTCATCTGGCCATCCACTCCTCGGCCGGCACTGTTACCCCAGCTTGACTGTAGTTCCTGCGCCCGATCCCAGCGAGCGCCGATTAAGCGTTCTCTTATCCGGCGGCGGCGGTGCCGGTATCCCGACATGGCGGACAGAACGCTAGGAAAGGTAAGTATTACCCCAAGACGAGGGCAACGGGACTTTACGCGTGCGATGCTTACCGTCGCCGCTGTGCCCGCGTTCGGGCGGGGACAGCGGTGAACCGCGCGTTGCGGGGTTCGGGCTGGCGATCCCTGCCATGGAATCATTCGGCATGGCAGCGCGCCCACGGCACCCACCATCGACAGCTCCGGGGGAGTGACGATCGCAATGAAACGGTTTGCAGTGACGGCGGCGCTGGTGGTGTCCGCCGTCCTGGTGATAGCCCAGCCGGCCTCGGCAAGCTGGCAACAGCAGAACACCCCGACTCCGTCGGGGACGAATCCGACCTGGAGCCTCAGCGCCGTGTCGTGCACGGGCACGACCACCTGCATGGCCGTGGGAAATGTCGGCGGCAGCCTTCTTTCGGAACGCCGCAGCGGCAACACCTGGACTATCGTCAGCATCCCCGATCCGGGCGGCGGGCAGCTCCCCGGCATCTCGTGCACATCGTCGTCATCCTGTGAGGCGGTGGGGCAATTCGACAACGGCGGCACCACCGAGACGCTGGCTGAGATGTGGAACGGCAGCTCCTGGAGCATCCAGTCCACCCCCAACCCAGCCGGGGTGACCTCCAGCCAGCTCAACGACGTCTCATGCGTTTCCGCGTCGCGGTGCGAGGCCGTGGGCCAGGCCACCAACGGCGGCAACATACAGACGCTGGCCGAAGAGTGGAACGGCAGCAACTGGGCCATCAAGAGCACCCAGGACGTCGGCGGCGCGACCATCAGTGAGCTCAGCGGCGTCTCCTGCACAGCCGCGACCTCGTGCGAGGCCGTGGGCGAGTCTCGCACCGGCACTAACTTCCCCGCCCTCATCGAGAAGTGGAACGGCAGCAGCTGGATCATCCAGAGCACCAGCCTGGGCACTTTCAGCCCGCTCGGGGGAGTGTCCTGCACGGCCGCGAACGCGTGCACCGCGACGGGTTCGGGCTTGGCGGCGCGCTGGGACGGCACGAACTGGACATCGCAGACGATCGTCAAGCCGAGGGGCGCTACCTCGGCCGCCGACCTGAGCCGGGTTTCGTGCACGGACAAGACCAGGTGCATGGCCGTGGGCAGTTTCCCCTTGGACGCCGTCGAGACAGCGGTGGCCGAGCAATGGGACGGCACCAAGTGGACGATCAAGGACACGCCGATCAACACGGCCAACGATTCGAGCGGCCTGTTCGGGGTGTCGTGCAGCTTCGCCACCGCCTGCACCGCGGTCGGCTTCTACCACGACCCCAACGGCCCCAACCACGCGCTGGCCGAGGACTGGTCCCTGCGCTGGCAGCTTCAGCCGCCGCAGATTCCGACCGGCGCGATCGCCAGCGACCTGCAGACGGTGTCCTGCCCGTTCGTGAACTTCTGCGCCGCGGTCGGTGGCGACGAGCAGAGCGGCAGCGTCTTCGACGCCGTCGTCCAGACCTGGAACGGCAAGTTCTGGACCATCGGCACCACCCCCAACGCATCGAACAGCGTCCTGTCCGGGGTGTCCTGCAACGGGGCGAAGGTGTGCACGGCGGTGGGTGACGTGGACACCGGTGGCGGGACGCTGTCCACGCTCGCCGAGCGCTGGGACGGGACCAACTGGACGGTGCAGCCCAGTCCCAGCCCGCCGGGCGCCGTCCGCAGCTTCCTGATCAGTGTGTCGTGCCCGTCCACGAAGTCGTGCATCGCCGTGGGGTTCTTCACCAATGGCTCCGGCAACCAGACCCCGTTCGCCGAGCACTGGAACGGCACCAACTGGGTGGTCAAGACCACGCCCAGCCCGCCGCTGGACCCGGCAACCCAGCTCAACTCCGTGTCCTGCACGTCCTCGACCTCGTGCGAGGCCGTCGGCACGTCCACCACCGGGACCTGGGCCGAGGTGTGGAACGGCACGAACTGGTCGATGCAGAGCATCCCCTCACCCGCCGGCGGCAGCGACGTCCGGCTCCGGGGCGTGTCCTGCACCGCCTCGAACGCCTGCACCGGGGTGGGCGCCTACTTCAACGGCACCAAGCTGGTGCCGCTGGCCGAGCGCTGGAACGGGTCGAACTGGGCCGTGCAGGCCACGGCCGTCCCGTCCGGCAGCTCGAGCCAGTTCTCCAGCGTGTCGTGCAGCACCACGCAGTTCAGCACCGGGTGCAACGCCGTCGGGTCCGTCACCAAGAACGGCATCGGCCTGCCGATGGCGGAGAACTGGAACGGCACGACCTGGGCGGTGCGGCCCACCCAGTCGCCGGACCCGAACGTGATCCGCAGCACGATGTCGAGCGTGTCCTGCTCGTCGCTGATCACCTGCATGGGCGTCGGGTTCTACGACACCTCCGGCGGGGTGGAGGCCGCGGTGGGCGAGTTGTTCTCCTGATCGCTGACGCACAGCGGCGCGGGCCGGGCAGCATTGCCCGGCCCGCGCTCGTGTCCTGGCCCGGTCAGCCGGAGGTGAAGTAGGGCCACACGGGACCGCCGAAGGTGCTGCTGGGCACCTTACGGAAGCCCGCCGGGACGGTCACATTCGCCTTGGCGATGTTGCCGGCGGTGGCCGGCAGGGCGGTGATCTCCTGGCGGACCGTGCCGTCCAGGGGCCTGCCGTCGCGGTAGTGCGTCCGGTTGGCCCAGATCACCAGCATGGGCAGGTAGGTCTTCGGGCTCACGTACAGGGTGGCATCCACGCGGAACGGGCCGCGGCCCTCACCATGCGGCAGTTGGCTCCAGAAGTGCCAGCTCGTCGTCGAGCCGGTGAGTTTGATCGCGCGCACGCCGTTGACCTGGGCGTGCCCCGCGACCTTGAACAGCCCGCAAGACAGCGCCTGACGGACGTAGGCCGGCCATTGTGCCGGGCCGTTGAACTCAACGATGTCCAGCCGGACGGTGCACGCGTTCGGCGGGTACCCGAGTATCCCCGCGTTGGCCCACTCATGATGGCGGTAGTCGATCTGCGCGTAGATCCGCCGCCCGTGGACCCTGGTGGTGCCGACGCCCCAGTGCACCCGTCCCTGGGCCCAGGGCATGTCGGGAACCAGGGCGGGCGGGATGTGCCCGGACTGGGTGAGCCGCATGTCCCCGTGGTAGTTCCAGCCCATGACCGGGGGATACGGGGCGCTGAAGACGGTCTCGGTCTGGATGACCTTGTTCGTTGTCGCCAGGGCATTGGCCACCCGCGTGATGACATAGGCGGCGGTACGTACCTGGGGCGGACCGGCCGCGTCCCGGCCAGGCACGGTCGCGGCGACCACGGCCGCGGCGGTCACCGCCGCCGCCCCGCCGGCCAGCGCGGCCCGGGCCGCCATCTTCTTCCGCCGCAGGTGTGACCGCGCCCTGCCGGTCACCCCGGCCGGCACCTGCACGTCCGCGGTGAGCCGGTCCAGGCCCTCGCGCAGCAGGTCCTCCACAGCCCCGTTCATGATCTTCCTCCTGCCACTCCGAGATCGTTTCTCAGCTCTGTCCTTTTGCGGGCGGGCGTGGCCTCCGGCCCCGGTCCGGTCAGTTCGCGCAGCCGTCGCAGCCCCCGTGCCGCGGCGGATTTGACCGTGCCCTCGGTGCAGCCCAGCAACTCCGCCGTCTCCGCCTCGGTGCGCTGTTCCCAGTACCGCAGCACCACGACCGCCCGCTGCCGCGGCGGTAGCTGCTGCAGCAGCCGGACCAGCGTGTCGCGGAGGTCCACCACGGCGATGTCCTCGCCGCCCGTTGCGGCCGCACGGGCCTGCGAGCGGAACTCGGCGAGCCGGCCCCGCCACCGTCCCCGGCGCCGCCAGCCATCGGCGGCCAGGTTGTACAGGGTGCGCCGCAGGTAGCCCTCGGGGTCGTCGACCCGGCCCCAGTTGTGCAGCAGCCGCTCCAGGGCCGCCTGCAGCAGGTCCTCGCCGTCCGCCCGGCTGCCGGTCAGCGCGACCGCGGCGCGCATGAGGTGCTGGCCGCGCTCGTCAAGCAACCGCTCTATGGCCCGGTCGTCGGGCTCACGGCCCATGACCACCTCCTACTGTCGCCAGCTTGCGGATGTCGCCCGCCAAGGACGCCTGGGGGCTCGCCGGGGTTGCCTGCACCGCCGAGCTTTTGCCGCCGTCTGCCCGGGGGCCGGGCGGCCGCGGAAGGTAAAACGGGCTTTGCTTGAATATGGCCATCTCTTGTGGGTTGTCACGCCTGCCGCGATGACACCGCGCTGCCATGTAATCGGCATGGCGGACAGAAGCGTCCTATTACGGGGACATCGGGAGAACCTGACCGCTGGTACTGGTCCCATCACCTATAGGTCTTTGCCTCTATTCAAGGACGGATCCTGTTTTACGTCGATATCCAGGGGGGATGCGGTAAGGTCGGCTGCCATTGGAGGAGAAATGACTGATCATCACGGAACGCCCCCCCGCAAGCTACTGCTACGTAAACGGTACGGCCTGCGATATGCGGTGATCGCGGGCATTGCCGCGGTGGCATGTTGCGGCCTTCAGTTGCCAGCGGCCGCCACGGCGGCCAGCGCCGCGCCCGCGAAGGCGGCGCAGACCGGGCCGGTGTCGGCCACGCCCGACAGCGGGACGCCGAAGCTGGCTGCCACCGGGACGACGGAGACGGTCCGGCAGCTCGTGAAGTGCGGCAGCACCATGTACGCGGTAGGCAGCTTCTCCGAGATCCAGCGGTTCACCACCACCTACCCCCGGAACAACATCTTCAGCTTCAGCGCGACACCCGGGTTCAAGGTCACGTCTTGGGCACCGAACGTCAACGGGGAGATCAACTCGATCGCCTTCGACGGCAGCAACTGCAACGACGCCTATATCGGCGGGCAGTTCACCTCGGTCAACGGCACCGCGGTGGCCAACTTCGCCGAGATCGACACCACGACGGGGAACGTTGTGCCGGGATTCGGCCACACGGTCGGCGGTGGCCACGTCGACACGCTCTTGGTAGTGAACGGCCACCTGCTGGTCGGCGGGACCTTCACCAAGATCAACGGCAGCACGGCCGACCCGTACTACGCGAGCGTGAGCCCGGTCACCGGCAAGGACGACGGGTTCCTGCACCTGAACATCTCCGGCCACTACCAGTTCCCCAAGGTGAAGGCAAACAGCACCGAGCTCTACAACCAGCAGCTTTCCCACAGCGGCGGGCTACTGCTGGCCGAAGGCGACTTCACCTCGGTGGGCGGCCTGGGCCGGCAGCAGATCTTCATGCTGAACGTCAACCAGACGCCCGCCAAGGTCACCGGCTGGAGTTCGCCGGAGTTCGACGGCAGCAAGGGCAACCTGCCCGGCGGCTACGCGTACCAGTGCGGTGACTCACACCCGTTCTACGTTCACGCCGCGGCCTGGTCGCCGGATGACTCGACGATCTACCTCGCCGACACCGGGGTCCACCCGTGGAACTGGGACGGCACGTTCCCGATGGTCGGCCTGTGCGACGCGGCGGCGGCCTTCCCCGCCACGGAGAAGGAAGTGACCCACGACTGGATCGCCTACGACGGCTGTGACTCGCTGTACTCGGCGGCCGCCGACAACAGCGCGGTCTACGTGGCCGGCCACAACCGCTGGTTCCCCAACCCGAACGCCTGCAACACCCAGGGCAAGGGCGCGATACCGGCTCCTGGCCTGGCCGGGCTGGCCGCGGGGGCGACCGGCGGGTCGCTGATCCTGAACTCCACCGGGAAGGCGGGCCTGTACAGCAGGTCCCGCGGGCACGGCGCGGACGACATGCTGCTCACCAGCGCCGGCCTGTGGATCGCCAGCGACAACTTCGGCGGGCACACGCAGTGCGGCGGCGTCTCGGGTTTCGCCGGAATCTGCTTCCTGCCCTATAGCTAAACCCAGCGCGGTAACACAATGACGCCGTCCGGCGTGGCGGGAACACTATCCGTCACGCCGGGCGGCGTCATGTGCGGCCATTCCCTTCACCCGGCGGATTCGGCGGCCTGAAATGGCCCGGGTGAAATCCCGTGACAATCCAGGCACTGGCTGCGACGGCCGCCTGTTCCGCGCCCGGCCCCGGGGCGGGCCGTGATTTATTTGCAGGCGCGGTAGGGCTGCACCACCAGCAGTGACGCCGCGACGGTAATCGTCTGCGACGTGGTCAGCCCCAGCACCCGCCGGTACTCATCGGAGCCTCCGGTCGTCCTCCTGGCCGCACCGTAGCAACCGCCCGGGGACGTGGCAGTATGGCGCGATGAGCGTGCCACTTCGCCCGGCGCTCATCGTGATCAGCGGTCCCATGGGCTCGGGGAAGACGACGCTTGCCCGCAAGATCGCCGAGTCGGTGGGCTGCCCGGCGATCTGCCGGGACGAGATCAAGGAAGGGATGGTGCACGCCACCCCGGGCTTCGTGGCGGGGCCGGGTGACGAGCTGACCAGGCGGGCCCTGCCGGTTTTCTTCGGCGTGCTGGAACTGCTGCTGAGCGCGGGCGTGACGACCGTGGCGGAGGCGGCGTTCCAGGACCGGGTCTGGCGCACCGGGCTGGCGCCCCTCGAGCGCCTGGCCCGGCTTCGTATCGTGCACTGCGTGGTGGACGCGGACGTGGCGTTCCGGCGGAGCCTGCGCCGCCGGTCGGAGAACCCGCTGCGCCGGGCGCACGCGGACCCGGGGCCGTCCGACGCGGCGGAGCGCGCCCGGTCCCATGAGGCATTCGACCGGGTCCGCATGGATGCCCCCGTGATCGAGGTGGACACCACCGACGGCTATGTACCCGGGCTGGCGGAGATCGTGGCGTTCGCCGGCGGCTAGCGGCGGCACGGCTAAGGACACAGGGCTAAGGCAACAAGCTGCCGAGGACGTCCGCCAGGAAATCAAGGACGATCTCCACCGCGCCGCGGGCGCGCCGGTGCCGTTTTGCGCGCTTCGCATCGGCGGCCAGGGCATGGTCGAGGATGGCCGGGCCGTCCCCCGGATCATCCTCGAGCTGAGCGGCAGGCCGGCGCTCGGTCGATCGCCGCTGGCCGGATCGCCTGGGCATGGCTGGAGCGTAACCGCTGATCCGGGCCCCGGCCAGGGACCGGCCTGGCCCGTTGAGCCGGGCGCCTGCCCCGGGCGGATCGGCGCCGCCGCATGCATCACCTGAAGCCCAACCGTCAACGATCAGGTGCACCCAGGCGAAAGACGCGTTCACCGCCGTCCACGCCCGCACGCCTGGGAGCTGACCCGAGCGTCAGGCCGGGATGGCGCCGAGTTGCTGCATCATGGCGACGCCGTCGAACTGCGTCCAGATGTCGGTCACGCGGCCGTCCTTGAGGCGGTAGAAGTTCATGCCCTCGACCCTGATCGTCTGGCCGGCGGCGGGGATCCCCATGAACTCCTGCTGCTGAGAACCGGTCACGACCCACCGGGTGGCGACGGTGTCGCCGCTGGCGATGATGTCCTGCAGGTCCTCCTCCAGGTCGGGGAAGATCGCCTTGAAGCCCGCGACCTTCTGCTTGAAGCCGGCCAGCGTCGGCTCATGGTCGGGCGCTGGATTGTGGTCGACCAGGCCCGGGTCGCAGAGCTCGTCGATCGTCGCCTGGTCGCCCGCGCGAAACGCGTGCTCGAAGCGCGTGATGATCTGGATGTTGACCGTGACCTGAGCCATGATCAGTCCTTTCCTCGGGCTTGTGCCTCGCGGCGGGCCCTGCCTGCGCCGCTACCCACATGTAGCAACTGACTGGTTGCCATAGTATAGCAACCGATTAGTTGCATCAAGGGTCATGTTCCCGAGGCCGACCGCTGGCGTGCGCGGGTGGCCCGCCAACGTCGTGAGCCGGTGTGGGGCGGAGGGTAGGCTGCGGCGGCGTGAGCGAAGGCGAGCTGCTGACCGGGGATGGCGTCACCCAGGGGATCGTGCGGATCGGGGACACGGTGCGGCGGCCGGTGCGGCCGTTCACCGATGAGCCCGGCCGCATCCTTATCAGACCGCTTCAGTGGACTCCACGGCTTGCCACCAACCGCAGGCCCAGCGGCGGATCGGGGTGCCCGTGGCTGACCGTGATGCGCCACTGATGACACCCGATTGGCACGTAGCGGGTACAGACAGGCCGCTTATCATTGCGGCCTCACCGTGCTGGCTTGCGGAACCCGGCGATCAGCCAATGCCGAGCTGCTTACGCCGCGCCGCGAGGACTGTCGCGAGGACGTCCATTGGATGGACGCTAATGGGCGGCGGCGGGCTTACCTGAGCTTCAACAACCGCCGCTAGGCGCCAGGCCTGTTCCTGGCGGGCTCCCAAGTTCATGTGCCGGTATGTCCGCAGGAAGTCCTCAACTTGCCGGAAAGTCCTGTCGGACAGCCGCGATACGTCCAGCGCCTGCGCCCAAGCGAGCAAGTCGGGTTGCACCTCATCGAGGCCCGGCGGCGCTGCATCTGGAGTCGGCAGGCCTGGCGGCATCTCATCCGGACCCGGCAGGCCCAGCCCCCCCGCGCCTGAACCCGGCTGCGATCTCCGCCGCAGCCAGCGCTTGATCATAGCTCCCATGATGCAACATATCGTTCCCTCTCACCGCGGGCCAGGCCGCCCGCCGCAGTGACTTGCAGGAGCCTCCTCGTCCTGTCCGTCTTTCCGTCAGGTGAGGGCCGCGCCATTCTACGCCGCGCATGTCCTCTGCGGTCGTGTACGACGGTAGCGGGCTAGGCCTGTCCTGGCTGATGGCGAGCGGAGACGCCCACACCCCAGCAAGGCACTGACGGTGGCCGTTCTTGTACTTCCAGGTCCATCCTTGAGCCTGAGGCCCCGCCGGAGGAAAATGAGAGTCGCAATGTCGGCTTGGTGATTTGCACCACCCATGCTTTGACATCGCTGGTGTTCCCGCGCCTGCAGTGGCCCTGCGGGAGGTGCTGCTGCTGGCTGGGCTTGCTGAGGTTCAAGGAAAACGAGGGGGTGGCGCAGATGATGCCGTTCAGGATCGGCGCCGACGCCAGCTGCACCGATGGAGCCTGCGGTCAGGTAAGCCGCATAATCGTCAACCCGGTCACCCGGGAGGTCACGCATCTCGCGGTCGACCCCAAGCCCCGGCATGGCCGGGGGCGGCTTGTTCCCGTTGACCTTGTGGACGCTACGAACGGCCAGATCCGGCTTCGCTGCACCCTCGCCGAGTTCCAGACGCTCCCACCCGCCCAGGAGACCGAGTCCGTGCGAGACCTCGACCCCACCGGGCACGACAACGCCCCTAAGAAGGTGAGATGGGTGGTTGTGGGCACGCCGGGGAGTGGCGTGGGGGTGTTCGCGAGGCCTTCCGCACCGGAAGCCCCGCAGCAGGTCACCGTCGACTCCGTCCCATCCGGCGAGGTAGGCATACACCGCGGCCTGACCGTCTGTGCGACCGACGGCGAGATAGGGCAGGTCCAGGGGCTGATCGTGGAACCTGGCGGCCACCAGGTAACCCACGTGCTCCTCCAGAAGGGACACATGCCGGGCCGCAAGGACGTGGCTATCCCGATCGGGGCCGTGACGAAGATCGGGACCCTCATCATCCATCTCAGCCTCACCAGACACCAGGTGAAAGACCTGCCGCCCGTAGAAATTTGATCATCCAGCGAGGTAGACCCTGCACCGGGACGCCCGGTACCCCGCTCCGGCGTATACACCCTGAACAGGTATTTGAATGGATGCTGGCGGTGTGGCCCGGCGTGCGCTGGGCGGGCGTCCCCCCCGTCCCCCCCCCGTCCCCCCCCCAACGCTGAGCCCGGCGCTGACGCCTGCGAGGGGGGTACCCATGGCAGTTCCCCGCCCGGAACTTTGAACACCAGCTTGCAAAGATTGCGGGCAAACGGCCTGACCTGTGGTGCTGCAGGTCAGCGTCTTCGTGGTGTGCTCGTGAGCGACCGTGAATCACCGCTGACCACCGTCCGATCGGCCTTTGGACATACGGCGTCGCCGAGTAATAGCCAGGAGGAATCTGTTACCCGCCAGTTAGTCCTTGCCGTGCCTTGGCCAGGGTGTTACTGCTGTATTACCTGCCGCCGGATGCCGCACCGGGCACTGCCGGGCTGGCCGCCACGGCGAAGCCATGGGCGGGCGGCTTCAGCGCACTCGGGGGAGGACGCATGAAACGGCGGAGGGCAGGGCGTCCGCCACCGTCACGCAATCCCCGCGGCATCTCCACAGCCTCCGCATCCGGCCCGCACATCGGTGCGTCGGGCCGGCGTGATGGCCGGTCGGCCGACAGAGAGGAGGACCTGAACCGACGACATAGAAGGGGATCGAGCCGCCAGGTCTTGTACCTGGGGTTCGGGAATCGAAGGGGAGGACTATGCGCAGGATCCTGACGCTTGCCGTCCTCGTCCTCGCGACGGGCGGCATGCTTGGCTTCACCGCGACGGCCGCGTTCGCCGACGGGAACGGGGCACAGACGACCACGCAGCATTTCAAGAATGCGACCGATACGTTTGTCGACTTCGTGCCATGCCGCGACTTCAAGGCGACGATCACGATCACCTACAACGGGGTGCTCCACTTCACCGTCAACAAGGCAGGTGATTTCTGGGCGACAGGAACGATGACCGGCACCGCTACGGCCGTGCCGCTCGATCCGAGCAACCCGTCCTTTACCGGCAAATTCACGACCTGGTTCGGCGAGGCCGACAACAAGCAGAACGGTGTCGACCACTCGACCTTCACCGTGCATCTGACCGGCTCGGACGGCTCCACGATCAAGTTCCACGACACGGCGCATGTGAGCTCGAGCGCGAGCGGGATGACGGTCTCGTTCGACAAGGCGAGGTGCGGCTGATTGCCCAGCCGCTAGGAAACGAACAGGGAGGGCGGTCGCCCGCTCGCGCGCCCGCCCTCTCTCATGCGAGCAGACTGGTCGCATGCCTGGCGGTGACTTGCTGGTGCTTCCCTCCGCACCCGCGGTCAGCCGATCGTGATTCGTGGTGATCGGCGTAAGCTCCCGCTGAAGCAGCCTGAGCGCTTACAACGACGGAAGAGACCCTCAGGGATCGGGCCCCTGGGGGTCTCTCGTGGATGGACCAGGCAGCGAGCCAGCTCCACCCTTGGCCCTACGACTTGCAGGGCTATATCTAGGGCCACCATCGGGCCTCGATCACGTATTGGCTGGTGGGGCTACGTGGACTTGAACCACGGACCTCTTCCTTATCAGGGAAATCCTGCCCTTTTTGAGTATGTCTGGCCTAGTCTGCGCGAGTCGAACGGGGCAGCCCTCTACCTGCGCAGACGCTCTGAGCACGTCGCGCTGAGTCGGGCAGCACCCGAATACGTTGGCTCCCCTTTTTGGCTCCCGCGCGGTTTCACAGACCCAGCGAACGGGCGTAGTCGCCGGACATGATCCGGGGTGGGCCTCTTCGTCCCGAAGCCAAGTTCATGGGTCGTCACGCAGGGCTGATCTTCGGGCTGACCTGTTGAGAGTGTCCGTCAACGTCTGTAGAGGTCCGCGCAGGGACGAGGCGGTCGTCACCCAGTTAGCCAACTCAGTGAACGCCGATCAGTGTGGCGAGGCTGGCGAGGGGCTTGGAGAAGCACTGGCGACGCATTGCAGCTTCCCCCAGGCCGACCTCGAACGGGCTGGCCGCCAGGGCCGGGTTCCCTGCGGGTAGCATACGCCGCGCCTGGCCTGCGCGGCGTTGTCCGGCCAGAATCCGGCCAGGCATCTGGCCCAGGGAACTGTCAGCCCCGGTCCGTGTGCCCTGCCCCTTCCAGCCAGCCATCGCTGCACGTCTGGCTGTCCCGGATCGGTCATGGGAAGATAGCTAAGGCGACAGCGACAGCTATGAAGAGCATTGTCCAGCTAATGGCGACGGCTCCCCTACCGCCAATCTGCCAAGATACTAGGCGGTCTCCGACCAGCAGGACGGCCGCCGTCACCCCAACGACAGTTAGCCCCGTTAACAGCTCTTTTTGCCAAGCGTCATGGACCTGACCGACGCTGAGCCCTCGCAGGGACGCCAGCAGTCCGGCGCTGCCCGCAATCATGTACACGCCGTGCTCGAAGGTAAAGCCCCGGGCCGGTTCTTTGCCGGTGAAAACGCCAAATGCTATGGCCACATACAATGTGGCAATTACCGAAGCAGCCGTTGAGTAAAAGCTGGAAAGCCCAGAATGGGGGTAACGGAGGAAGCTGAACACGCCGACAATTATCAAGACCGCTATAGACCAGTATGGTCGTGTCTTTAGCGGGAGGCTTTTGTCGTTATTTCTTCTCTCCCTAGCCACGTCAGGCCTAGGGCCAGGCGATCCTTTGGCATTCGCGTCGTGGCGCTGCTCAGTGGGTTCTTGGGTCACGGTACAACCTCCCAAAAGCGGCTCAGGTAGCTATAGTTAAGTCCTCGCCTATCTGGACACTTCCCACGCCGCGCCGGTCAGGTCAAGACTTTCGCCAGCACTCTGCGCAGCGGTCAGCGTAGACGACTCGTCATCCCGCGTATATCCCGTGAGAACCTCCCAGGCGTACACGTGGCCCGCTGTGAAGACTGGATGCACCAGGTGATTCAGCGGTGCCTCCTCGCGCGGGCCGAGCGAGACAACTCGGGTTGCGACTGCTTCGAAGGCTTCGATCAACCACACGAGAGGCCGCTCGGGGTCCTCGAATCCGTAGATCAGAACCGCCCGCCTTCCGCTGAAGCCGCTGCTGGCGAGCTTCTGGCAGTCGGTCACAGCACTCCGGTCCTCGGGGTAGGGCGAAAGGATCTTCTTGATAGCTGCATCTTCGTAAGTTCCGTTGTCCCGTCCAAGGCGTGCCAGCTTGATCTCAACAGCCCAGTCCGGAAGCTCCCCTACGGCAAGATCACAGACGTTCCTGCTGGCCGGATAGCGGCGCTTCCCGGCGGCCGCGTAGGCGTCGCCGCGAGCTGCTGAACGAGTTGGCAGAGATCCATGAGCCCACACGCTACGGCTCCCCGCGGACAGCGACGGGCTCAGCCATGGGGATGCCGCCCACTGCCCGGCCATCGCAACGAGTTCCTGACACTTCTAGAAGTTCCTGTAGTATCAGAACTACTAGAAGTTGTCATCAGGGAGGGTTCATGACAAGGTTCATCATCGGAGGCCGGGAGCTTGACACCACCATGGATGAGGTCGTCCGAAGGATGCGGGGTGAGCGGCCAGAACCGATCAGGGAGCACCTGGTGGAGATCTCCGGCATCGAGTTCCCCCCGAAGCAAGTGCTGGAGCACGTGAGCGGCTTCGACCGCCGGAGCTACACGACGATGGAAGCCAACCGCGTCCTCAAGCGCCTCGGATTCACTCTCCGTCGTGCCGGGGACGCACCAGTGACCCGGGAGGGATCCGGTCAGAGCCCGCCACCCAGCATCGAGCATCGCCTTTCGGCAGTCGAATCAGCCCTGGCAGTAGCCCAAGAGGCAATCGCCGCGCTCCGGAGCCGCGTGGCCAATCTTGAAGCTGCGGCGTAACGCACATCGGCACGCCCTGTCGGCGGACCGTCCATGCTTGTCATCTTCCTCGGCAGCAGGTTTGACGGCAGTCGATACATCCACCGCTCTGGTCGTGGTCGTCCGCAATGCCTCCTCGATGACCAACGTTTGCTGTGCATGAGCTCGGAAGCCCCGCATAGTCTTAGCCCCATGACTGTTAGTCCTGATGATGAGGCCGCTGAGCCGCAGGACCTCGACCAACAAGAGCTCGCAACCCTCGAGGAGCCAGATCCGAATCCGTCGGGGGTGTCCTACAAAGGAACAGATTTTGATGTTGAAGGCCTTGTTCGCCGTCTTAACAGAGGCGATGTTATAGTTCCTACGTTTGGTCATGCGCGAGACCTGCCCATTGAGACGGCACGTTTTCAGCGCGGTTTTGTGTGGACCCGGCCGCAGATGGATCGATTCATAGAGTCTCTTCTACTTGAATATCCAATTCCTGGAATTTTTCTAGTGAGACAAGCTGATAAACGATACCTAGTGCTGGACGGGCAGCAGCGGCTTAGCACTCTAGCTGCCTTTTACTCCGGTCTCCATGAAAAGCGGGAGTTCGCACTGCACAACGTGGCAAATGAATTTAAGGGTTTGACCTACCAAACGCTTCCCGATGACTTGAGACGCACCCTTGACAGTACATTTATCCAGGCGACTATTGTCGAAACGGATGGCTCAACGGAATCGCTTGATGCCGTATATCAAGTCTTTGAACGGCTTAACTCTGGTGGGACTCAACTCACTCCTCACGAGATACGAGTGGCTCTTTACGCAGGTCCGTTTATCGAGCTTCTTACTGCTCTGAACGATGACCCCGCCTGGAGAGACCTGTACGGACGCAAATCGCCAAGGCTCCGCGACCAAGAAGTGGTACTGAGGGTCGTAGCTCTCTATGTGTCTCCCGGTACCTATAAGCGGCCCCTGAAAAAGTTCCTTAACGACTTCGTGGGCGAGAATAGATATCTCAGGAATATCGACTCTGAGCAGATCAAGGGGCTTTTCCATGAGGCATGTCGCCTCATAAATGAAGAAGCAGGGCCGCCTGCTCTTCGCTGGCAATCGAAGCAGGTTAATGCCGCATTCAGCGAGGCTATACTGATCGGCCTCATGCGAAGGCTGGACTCTGCTGTACCGATTTCTCCAGCGACGGCAGCATCTGTGATAGCTAATCTGCAGACCGATGCTGGTCTCGAGCCGGCAATTATACGGGCTACCGCTGACGAGGAAAGCGTCCGAACGCGCCTGGCCATCGCCACTCGAGCATTTGCTTCTGCCTGAGCTGGTTCGCAGTGCCTGGAGCTATTGAAAGATGGCCGCCTCTAGGAGTTATCCGTTTGAGGCAAGCGCTGGATGATGTCTGCAAGTTGGTTAAGCATCCTGAATATGATCTCGACAAAAACCTCGAAGTCCACCAGTCGCTCTGCAGATTTCTAGTTATTCGCTCATGCGGTTACCTTGAGACTTCGACAGTCGAGATATGCAGGGCATATGTTTATGCAAAATCCGGCGGCCTGGTTCGTTCTTTCGCACATTCATGGCTAGAGCGGAGTGGGAATCCGAAGCCCGATTACCTTGTACAGTTCATCGGACGCTTCGATTCGACAATGGCTAACGAATTTGAGCAATTTATTACTGACGACGATGGCCGGATTAGGCGAGATATAGATTTCCTGGTGAGTCGGCGGAACCGGATAGCTCACGGTGAGAGTGAAGGAATCAATCAGACTCGAGCTATCCAGTTGAAAGAGACCTCTTGCGAAGTGGCCGATTGGTTCATTCTAAGATTTAATCCGTATCTGTAATAATTAGCTACAAAGCCTGCCGTTCCTTTCCGTCACCTGCTCTGCCCGTATCCCTCGTAGGCGCCAAATCCAGGTGAGTGGGCACCGTGTCTAGGGTCGGCGTAGCCGATCGCGTTCGACGGCTCGCAGGGCCGCCCTAGACGCGGTGGCCGCGAGCTGGACAATCGGGAGCGAGGGACGGCGCGGGCGGGCCTCCCAAGGCAGAGCCCGGCGCGGGGAGCGCCGGACGCGGCGCCGCAGGCGCCGCCTTGATTCTAGGAATGGGTCAGCTCGGCAGTGAGCGGGCTCTGAGTACGAGGACGAGGTCCGCGAGGCTGCTGACCACGGTGTCTGCTCCGGCTTCGGCTAGCAGGGCGTGCTTTCCTGGCCTGTTGGCGTAGCCGATGCTGGGGACGCCGACCTGGCGGGCGGCTTCGATGTCGGTGGTGGAGTCTCCGACGAACGCGCATGTTGCAGGTTCTGCGCCGAGAGCAGCGAGTGCTTTTTCGATCAGGTGGGGGCTTGGCTTGAGGAGCGCGGCGTCGTGGCTGGTGCGCGCTACGACCAGGTCGATGCGGTCGTCTAGCCCGTGCCGGGCGAGGTAGGAGTTGACGGCTCGCTCGGAGTTGTTGCTGACGACCGCGACGGAGCGGCCGGACTCGCGGCAGGAGGTCACGACTTCGTGGACGTACGCGGCGGGCTTGGCCGTGGCGACCGCAGTTTCCTCCAGGCCAGTCAGCTCCGCCTCCACGCGTGCGGCCAGCTCTGGGTCGATGGTTGCGGCGTAGGCGAATACTTCCAAGGGGTCCTCGGAGCGGGCCACGTTGTCCGGTAGCTGGCTGGATTGGCCGCTGAAGAGTTTGCGGAGGCGTTCGGCGACGGTAGCGGCTGGGAGCCCGTCGTAGACATCGCAGATGGGCCCGTCGAAGTCGAGGAGCAGGTGATGGGCCGGGGTGAGGATGTCCAGCAGCGCGGTATCCGGTGGGCTGCTGGTCATGCGGGGTACTCGTAGCTGATGGTCTGCCACATGCTGTCGAACCAGGTTTGGGCCTGTTCGATGTAGGCGGCGTCCGCGGGCTGGCCGCTGCGGGCGGAATGGTGGAACACCACGGAGTCTTTCCCCATCAGGTCGTAGATGTCGTGCGGCCCGCTGGCGAGCGGGACGGTCTGCCTCACGATCGGGTAGAAGCCAAAGAATGCTTCCTCGCGGTTGAGGATGTAGAGCTTGAACAGCGGCGCGCACTGGTGGGCCCGGATCTCGGCGGTGGCTTTCTGAAGCAGGCCGAGGCCGGTCAGCTCGTGCACGCTGTCAAGGATCGCATGAGCGTGCCGGGCGGTGAGGCGCGTAGCGCGTGCCCGGTTCTCGGCGTCGTCGCTGAGGTCGTCGGCCCGGCAGGGGAGTGCCATGGGCCGGCTGGTGTCGGGGAGCAACAGCCGGATTGTCAGGCTCTCGGGCTTGATCCGCCCGATCCTGATCTTGTCGAGAGGTTCCTGGATAGCACCGTGGAGCGTCTCGCCTGAGAAGCCGGCGAAGTCGATGCGGATGTGCTCGCAGGTGAATGCCTGCTCTATGAACGGCCGTAGCCCGACCGATGGCGCAGCGAATACCGGCGGTCCGATAATGCCGGGGGGTCCCGCGCCACCAATGGGCGCTTGCCCGCCCGCGTAAATGAGTTCGGGTGCGGACGGCTGGAACAACTGGGCGGCGCTCCAGCCGGGGAACATCTCCTCCAGCACCCGGCAATGATCGGGGTATGGCAGGCCGCGCAGGGAGCCGGTCAGCCACCTGTGGAGCTGGGCGCGGCTGGGATAGGTGCGGACGAGGTCCGGGTCGATGCGCCGGGCGACCTTGTCGTATTCGGCGCAGAACGTCGCGTAGTTCTGCCAGTGCCGCTCGCGTAATAAAGCCTTGAGCAAGATGGGCTGTCCGGGCATCTGACCTCCCCAGCCTACGTTCTGTCGGTCCAGGGTAACGGCAGGCGAGACGGTAGACGAGACAAGGCGCAACATTACGCAACGTCACGTCGAAGATGCGTCTAGCGACGTGACGTGTTTCTTGCCCAGCATCGGAAACGTGGCTTCCGGCAGCGCACCCCGCCCCGGGCCACACGGGACAAGAGTCCGATGACTGCGCAAGGAGTCTCGATGACATGCGGGCAAGGTCCGTGTCAGATATGCGGTGGCCGCGGTTGGAAATTCCTCTCCTACCGCCGCTCGGTGGCCAGTGCCGGTGACGCGGGCGAGCGGGTCCTTCAGACGCGAGCCCGGGGCACATGCCTTGCCTGTGGCGGGTCGGGCTATGCGGCTGCGGCGAGTGCGGATTGATGGGCGTCCCGGCCGGAACCGGCGGCGTCCCTGACGGCGACTCAGGGGAAGCAGCGCTACGTGCCGCCCCCGCACGGGGCGGCTCCACCGGACCATTGACAGCATCGGTAGCTGCCGCTGCCCGGCGTCTGCCTGCTGGTCATGGCTTCGACATCACGGTGCCCAACGTTGCCCGCATCTATGACTTCCTGCTGGGCGGCAAGGACAACTTCGCGGCCGACCGCCTGGCCGCGATGGAACTGCTGGAGGCGGTCCCCGAGGCGGCCATCGCGGCGCGGGACAACCGGGCTTTCCTGGGCCGTGCGGTGCGGTTCCTGGCACGTGAGGCGGGGATCCGGCAGTTCCTTGATATCGGCACCGGCCTGCCCACCCGCGGCAACGTGCACGAGATCGCCCACGACACCGACCCGGCGGCCCGCGTCGTCTACGTGGACAACGACCCCATGGTGATCGTCCACGCCAACGCCCTGCTCGCAACCCAGCCAACGGTGTCAGCGGTGTACAGCGACCTGCGGTTCCCGCGTCACTTGCTCGCGATGCTGGCGGTCCGATCGCTGCTCGACTTGGACGAACCGCTCGCAGTGCTGATGACCGCGGTCTTGCACTTCATCGAGGACCACGAGGACCCGTGGGCCATCGTGGACGAGTTCAAGTCGGCTATGGCACCGGGCAGCTACCTGGTGCTGTCCCACGTGACCGGCGATGACATCGGCGAGGATGCGCGGCGCCGGGCGGCCGAGATCTATCAGAGCGCGTCCGCGCCGGGCGTGACCCGCACTCACGCTCAGGTTGCCCGGTTCTTCGACGGGCTGGACCTGCTTGCCCCGGGCCTGGTGAGCGCGGCCGACTGGCGTCCCGCCGTGGAACACAGCAGACGCGAGCCCGCATTGTTCTACGCGGGCATTGGCCGCAAGCCTGGCTTCGTTCGCAGGGCCAGGGATGACTAGTCGTCCGCGACACCACAGGCCAGCGCCTCCGACGGTGAGGGTCATGAGCGAGCCCTACGATCCTGGCCAGCGCCGCGCCGCCGGGCGCATTGAGCGCCAGAACCCGGGCTGGGTGGTCATGTACGGGCCGTGGACGCGGCACTATTGGGCCTATCCACGGTTCTCGGCACCGCGCGGAACCATCCTCGATGCGCCCAGCATCGCCGAACTGTTGCCGCTGATGCGCGCCGCCGAACTCGCCGGCCCTGCCTCCGCACCTGGCTTTGGCCGACCCACGGTACCTCGGCCCAAGCACAGGCCCTGGCCTCCCGCGAGTTGAAGGCCCAGTCCATTCCTACCCGTAACCAACGGGTGTCTACGGTCGTGCGTGCGAGCGGTTGTGCATCTGGCTGCTGCACTTCCTGGTGGGCGAGTTGACGCTTAAGCGTCAATCTGGCAGAGTTGATCATATCTCTCGTTGGCGTTTGCCGGTCGTGTCGCAGGTGATGGAGAAATTATGAGTTTACCTGCATCTAAGGAATTGGCGAGCCTTGTTTTCTCAGAGAAGGTCAATCAACTTGCACACGACGAAATAGCAGCGCGCGGACGTAAGTTGACCAATGGCTTGTTGGTCCTTTCTGCGGTTTTGGGTTACCTTGCAGGTGTCAGTGGACTAGCCGATCTTGTGGGTAAAGTTTGGGTGGGTGCTATTGCGCTTGCGGCCGGTATTTCGACCACGTGCCTGATTCTGGCTTTCACAATGTTGAAGTCTAGTGATCATCTGCGGACTGCAGGTGAATATGTGCAGCTGTATCGGCTCACCGTGGAAATTGACGACGAAACTACGCCGGAAGGTGAATTGCGTTTTCAGGAATTGTGGGAAGCCTTCTTCCAAGTTGAGGACAAGACTCGCGCAGCGGGAACTGCCCTTACTCCTGGCCAGGTGGCAAAGTACGAGAAAGAGGCCAAGGAGGCGATGCGGATGGACCTGGGCCGCGGTCGCGATCCTAACGCTGAACAGGCGGAACTTCTAGCACCAAAGTGAGCCGGCGAGGTTCGCCGCGCGCTTATCGGGCCTGGCCTCTGGCCTGGCGGACGGGCGCAGGCGCCGCGGCGGAGTAGCTGAGCGGGCGGCACGGCCTGACGCTGATACCTCACTGTGCGCGTCTCCGAGCGACCAGGAGAGACACCACGTCGCCGAACGGCAGTACATGACATCTGACGAGAACAGCGTTAGCATGACTTGTCAGGTACTCGCTACAGCCTGGACTGGAACATGGCACAAGACGGCATCCCGCCCAAGTACGCACAGGTGGTCGCGGAGATCAAGAAGCGGATCGAGCGCGGGGTCTACCCGCCGGGGTCGTTGCTGCCGTCCGAGCATCAGCTTGTGGCCGAGTTCGGGGTGTCCCGCCCAACGATCGTCCGATCACTGTCGGCGCTGCGCCAAGACGGATGGATCGATACGCAGCAGGGCAAGGGCAGTTTCGTGCGCGGCCGCCCGGCGCTGGCCGATGCCGAGCGGACCCGTCCGGCCCACGACGTGATGGAGTTGCCCGAGGCGGAGCTGTCTGGGCAGCTCGTCCAGGCCGGGGTCAAGCTGGCGCCGCGCTACATCACCGCCCTGCTGGGCTTGGAGCCCGGGGCCAGGGCTTTTGTGCGCCAGCGGCTACTGACCGACGATGGCGAACCCGTTGAGCTGGCCTCGGCATGGCTGCCGTTGGAACTGGCGTCCGGTACCGACCTCGCCTCGCCCGACCTGCTCAGTGAGAGCATCCGGCACCACCTCCAGGATCGCAAGAAGATCCGGCTTGACCATGCCGTCGAGCAGATCACTGCCCGGTGCCCCAGCGGTGAGGAGGCAGAACTGCTGGCCATCGCACCCGGCTCGCCAGTCTTGAGCGTGCTCGTCACCGCCTATGACGCTACCGGCCGGGCGATCCAGGTCAGCGACCTTGTGCTGCCTGGCCAGCGGCACGAGATCAGGGATGCTTACCCGCTCAACTGAGCCCGGCTTCTACTAGCAAGAGCCTTCTTCAGGACATCCCTTGACAAGTCATGTTGTGGGGCTTAGTCTCGACTCGCACATGATAAGTCAAGTTCGGGTCACACCGAGAACAGGAGGTGTCAAGCAGTGTTACGGACCGGGATGGAGGTGGTTCCCATGATCGTGATCGGACTGCTCTTGGCCGCGGTGGTTGCCGTTGCCTTCGGTGCCGTGGTCATCGGAGTTCAGGCAACGGACCGGCACATGAGGCTGCGTGACTCATCGCACCACGGCCGCGCGGATGCGTTCGCGCGGATGGTGCTTGGCGTCTACGTGCGCCAGCCGTTACGGCGCGGCAGGGGCCAGGACGCGACCGATGACAACTGGCAGACGGGGAGGAGGTGAGGTTATCCCGATGCGAACTCGCCCGATCGGACTTGGCGGGCGCTTATGCGAATGCGGCGCCCTGGCGGAGGACGGCTCGGCGACATGCGGCAAGTGCCGCAACCGGGCGCGGTGGCAGCGCCGCCGGTCCTGGCGAGGCGCCTGGTAAACCAGCCGCACCCACGAGCAAGCGCACAGCCCGGCTCCAGGAGAGGAGGTGAGGAGTAATGAACGTTTCGATCCCGCTGGTCGTCGTGCTCGGCGCGGTGGTCTGGATCGCATGGCGGTTCATGGGCCTGCGCACCTGGCAGGCGGTCATATGCCTGCTGCTCGGGTTCCTGCTCGCGGCGACCAGCGCCGCCCCGGCCATCCACCGCGCCGTAGCGCAAATCGTCCGGGCCCTGACCGGCAATTAGCCAGCCCACTACCTAAGGAGGTGGTGCCCTCGTGCCAAACAAGCCCACACCCAGCATCA
>WNGM01000527.1_pt1 | contig 44830 bp, 36 predicted proteins | sample 5400571 | NCBI WGS metagenome assembly WNGM01 (sample SAMN13153378, study PRJNA577476) | soil metagenome | isolation source: 100 cm soil or saprolite under Garry oak tree replicate 2 | place: USA:California | collected 2016-06-15 | reverse complement strand
CACCTCTCCCGCCCCTACGACTGTGACGATCTGCATCAGGCTCAGGCACTCTCGGCGCCGGCAGTTTACTCTGGTTTTTGCTCGACGAACTCGCCCTCGATTATTATCTGGACCTCATCGCTGACGATCCACTTGCCATCGAGCATCATGTTGAACGTCAGGCCGAAGTCCTTCCTGTTGATCTGACCCTCGGCGCTGTAGCCGATCCGGTGGCCCATCATGGGGTCATTGAATTCCCCGTACTTCACCACGGAAAGCGTCACCGGCCGGGTGTTGCCCTTAATGGTCAGGTCGCCAGTCAGGGTGTAGTGATCCTGTCCGGCCGGTTCGATCTTGGTACTCTTGAAGGTGATCGTTGGATACTTGTCGGTTTCCAGAAAATTCGACGACCGCAGATCGTTGTCCCGCTGGGGGTTGTGGGTGCGGATACTGGCCGTCTGGATGGTGATGTCTACCGATGACGCTTCGGGGTGGTCGGGGTCGATAAAGCCGGTCGCGCTGACTTCGAGAAAGTTACCGCGCACCTTCATCATGCCCAGATGCCTGGCGGTAAACTCGACTTGCGTGTGATAAGGATCAAACTGCCAGCGACTCGTGGTTGTGCCTTGCGCTTCATTCTGCGTTGTCATGTCATTGCCTCCATTGAAATATTGTGTGTGGATTCTGCTGGGAAAGGGAAAGGCAATGTCGCACGTTCCCTTTCCGCTTTCATACTTTCTTTACGGAAATAAGTATAAGCCTGAAAGTTCCTTTTGTCAAGGATGTTGTTTTTCAGGAGAAAATATGGTATACTCGTGCTATGAATACACCTACCCACGCGCAGACAACTGAACAGCTCGAAACATGTGCCACCCATCCAGTGGGCCGCGCCCTGCGCTTGCTTGGCGATGTTTGGACGCTCCTTATTGTCTACACGCTCTTGACGGGCACCAAACGCTTTGGCGAACTGCTGGAGGTCATGGGCAATGTCAGTTCCAAAACGCTGTCGCAGCGGCTCAAGATGCTAGAAGAGATCGGCTTTGTGCAGCGGCAGGCCTTCCTGGAGATCCCTCCACGGGTCGAGTATCGCCTGACCGAGAAAGGACTGGCACTGGTCGACATTATGGAGGCGATCAAGCAGTTTGGACAGCGCTACCTCTCCGAGGCTGTACCACTGCCACCCCCTGATGCTGCGCCTGTTCCCTCCACGTATCAGTAATTGGATGACGTTACCACATCCCTTCATCAATTTGTTAAACCTCATCCATCACGCAAACTGCTACAGAGCCACCATGATGTTCCGGCCAGATGTATGGAATGAGGAGACAGCACCGCCTGGTCCTCTACGAAGATGGAACCAAGATAGATTACACTGTCTGGCCAGTTGCTCTGCTGCGAAGGATCCTGAACGAACCCGGGCTTCCAGACGTTCTGGACGTGGGATATCGGATTCTCGTCGACAAGGATCACCTGGCGCATGAGCTCAAACCTCCCACTTACACTGCCCATATTCCTGCAAAGCCAACAGAAAACGAGGGTAAAAAACGTTATGATCCCTTCTTTGTCTCCCCTTCCTCTTTCGACAGTAAGGCGGCCCCGTACGAAACAATGAGCAATGCGCCTGCAACGAGTATGAATATGCCGCTGTGGATGATGCCCAAGGCACTGAGAATGATAATCACTGTCAAGACAAGATACATGACAGTAAATAGCCCAGTGAAAAACCGCTCCGTTCCGTTTTTTGCTTTTCGCATAGCGTTTTCCCCTTTCTTGTTAGGCAACTGTGGGCAGAGTAGATTTCCTCGCTCTGTTCTTGCAACCGTATCCAGCCAGCTTCACCACTCCCGCGTACAGTTTCCCATAATAGAGGATGGAACAAACATCTCACCATGTCATCACAGAAGAGAGCTTCACACTCACAGGATGGTCACAACTTTATACCCAAAGAGATTGGAACGGCTAATACGGCCTATTAGGCCCGCTGATGGAGTTTACAACGCGACTGGTGTGCAAATGCTTCCTCCTTATATTGAATGGGAAAGCGTCCTATGACCTGGTTATACTCCCGCTGCACATCAGAGAGCGAAAGCTAGGAGTAGACCAAATAGACAGTGCTGGTTGTATGTCAGCGCTGGAGCATGCCGTTCTCGCACGCCACCACCTCCTGCCCATCGCGCCTGCCATAACTCCTCTTGAGGTCCTCGTAGCGCGCGAACCGTTCTGGGATAGGGCATCCTTGGGCGTCGTAGCGCTCGGTGAGGAAGAAGCGCAGCAGCGGGGCGTTTCCGGCGTCGAGCAGGTGAATGCACAGCACTTCGGTCCCGGGGCCGCCGTGGCCACCTGGCCCACGCTCGAAGCGCACCCCCCTGACCACGCGAACACTGCTATGGACGTGCCAGTGCTCCGTCTCCACCTTCCAGCTGTCCTCGGCGAACAGCGGCGTTGCCGTCCCGAAGACCTCCATGACGCCGCCTGCTAGCTCGGTCACGACGGCGAGCGGCGGCGAGGCGTACAGGTCGACGATCAGGGACTCCAGGTCGCGCCGGGGCGTTGCGGTGTAGGGCGTTGCGTGATGATTATGCGGCACGAGTTGTTCCATCACGCCAAGCATGTCAACTTCGGCCCATACTTCCACGATCTTGCCATCAACGACCCGGAAGATATCCATCCCTGTGATTTTTACCCGCTTGCCTGTAGACGCAATACCGACATACTCGCCTTGGTGTGTTCCCTGAACAGTCCAACGGGTGACGACCTTGTCATTTTCGGCAATCCAATCATGAATGGCTTGATGGTGATCTGGGAAAGCATTCAGCACCATGGTTATCGTTTGTTTGAATTCCTCGCGGTTTTGGCCGTGATCTGCGCCTTCGACATAGAGCGCCAGCAGCTCCTCTTCACAGACCGGCAACAGGTGCGGGGAAGGGGAGGTTCCAGTGCAATCGAGAATCTCTTCGATCTGCTCGGTGGTCAGGCCGAGACCCAGGTACATCTGGATCGTTTGCACACGTTTGATGGCCTCCTCATCGAGGTCGCGATAGCCATTCTCCAGCCGACGAGCGCACAGCAGCCGTTTCTGTTCATAATAGCGCAAGGAGCGTATACTCACCCCTGTGCGGCGGGATACTTCACTAATACGCATGAGCATCTCTCCTTTCTTGAATGCCTGACTTAAGTATAAACTATGACATTAATGTCAGAGTCAAGGGATCTCATGCTTCATTATACGTGAGCATTGTTCCTGTATTCCATTCCCTTACAAAGGCAGGCTCGTCAAGTGCCGCTTTTGCGGTTGCAACTGTTTGCTCGAATGCTTCGCGCTCTGCAGGTGGCAGCGAGGTCTGTGCTTGCTCGCGCAGAGTCGCTGCTGCCGCACACAATCGCGTGGCCTGCGCATAGTGACATGATTGTCCCATACATGTTACAACGATTGCCCGCGTTCGTGTTTGACAAGTAAGGCCGGTATTCCCATTTAGTAAGAGCCTGGATATTCTGTGATATGTATGGAGGAAAATTGGCAATGGCTCAGGTCAGTGTTGATACGAGGCGAGGAACTGATATACAAACTACTCCCGCCAGGCTTTATTCCCATGATAGTCCATCCATCTGGCGAGAAGCGCTCCTTCCATACCTGATAACACGCGTGGCACTTTTCCTGGTAGGTTTACTGGCAGCTTTCTATATTTTACCCTTGCTCAAAAGTAGCCCGATTCTTCCCTCGGTTAGCGCGAGCACAGGCTTCCCCGGCGTACTTTGGGTAATGTGGGATCGCTTTGATTCCGGCTTCTACCTGGACATCGCCAGGCACGGTTACTGGGCGGCCAGCACATTAAACAGGGCCTCTAACTGGATATTTCTTCCATTATATCCAATGTGCATCTTTGCCTTTGCACACCTGCTTGGAGGAAGCAGAGCCGCATTCTACCTGGCAGGCATCCTCATTTCCAATGCATTCGGGCTGGTAGCAGTTAGCTATCTTTACAAACTGGTGCGCCTCGATTTCAACGCACGTGTTGCCTCACTCACGGTGATCTTTTTAGCCCTCTTTCCTACCAGTTTCTACCTGTCAGCGATCTATCCAGAATCACTCTTTTTGGCTTGTGCTGTGGCGTGTATCTACTATGCCCGTCGACGTCAGTGGTGGCTAGCCGGTATCTGTGGTGCATTAGCCTCATTGGCTCGCATCCAGGGCCTTGGCCTCGTTATACCGGTTGTCTGGGAATTCTGGCAGATGCTGAGCGATCGCTATGCGCCACTGCCCGATATGAGTGGAGCCACACTTCTAGAGAAGGGAAAAATCTGGCTGAATTCACGGCTGAAAGGGTTACTTTTAGCAACTCGTGAAATGCGGAACTGGCTCAATTTGCTTGCGGTCGCTCTCATTCCTCTCGGCCTGGTGCCTTTCCTGGTCTATTCACAGATCAAAACCGGAGATTTTCTAGCTACCATTCATAATCATACCGTGGGGTGGGGACGCAAGCCTGAGTTGTTTTTGAGACTCATTGCCGGTGCGCTCCTTCACCCTCGTCTGCCTGACCCGATGGATTGGAATTTCTGGCTGGTGAATATCATCACGATCTTTGTATTTCTCAGCTTCACTCTTTGGGCACTCCGCAAGTTGCCGGTGATGTATATACTCTATATGGCTGTCATGTTGCTATTACCGCTATCTACAGGCAGTATAAACAGCATCAGTCGCTACTGCCTGATAGTGTTTCCGGCCTTTATGCTCCTGGCCTTATGGACTAGCCGCACAAAAGAATCAGGATATGGTTTCTTCATTCTGACCCTTCTTGCTATGGTACAGGCCGTCTTTATGGTCTTCTATGTTCTGGGGCTGCCTATTATCGCATAGTGGCAGACAGACTGAACAGCTGCCCGGCGTTTGTTTCATACAAACAGTGAGGAGCACCATGCAACCAGTTGAACCTATCATGATCATCGATCTCTTCCCACAAGAGCAAAAGCAGTTATTGGAGCTCTTTTCTGACCTCGAAGCCGAAGATTGGGAGAGACCAACCATTTGTCCAGGATGGACAGTCAAGGATATCGGGCTACATTTGTTAGGAGATGACATCGGCTATCTCTCTGGCAGAAGAGATCATTTCAGCAATCCTTTTTTTCGGAACAAAGACTTGCATGAATGGGAGAGTTTAGTAGAAAACATTAATGAAGCCAATGAATTGTGGGTGAAGGCAACAGCACGCGTCAGTCCAATGCTGCTCTCTGATCTCTTAGCGTTGACCGGGAAACAATTTTACGACTATGTGCAATCCCTTGATCAAATGGCAATCAATGGCGTGGTGAGTTGGGCCGGACCAGATCCTGCCCCTGTGTGGCTGGATACCGCGAGAGAATATACAGAGAGATGGGTACATCAGCAGCAGATACGCGATGCTGTCAATAAACCTGGACTCAAAGAGAAGCGATTTTTCCACCCGGTACTTGATACCTTTGTGCGGGCGCTGCCTCACACGTATAAAGATAGACCTGTCGCAGATACAACAGTGCTTGAGTTCGTCGTGACTGGAGAGGCAGGCGATGCATGGTATCTGGTGGGAGAAGCGAACAGATGGTCCCTCTATAAAAGTGTCGAACTCCAACCAATCGCTCAGGTGACGATGGATCAAGAAACCTGCTGGAGGCTGTTTACGAAAGGCATGAACAAAAACCAGGCGAAAGCGAAGACAACCATCGAAGGTGATCAGAAGCTAGGAGAAAAACTCTTGGAAAGCGTCTCAATTATTGCGTGAAATGGCGCAAAGTACGCCTCCTCTTTCGCTTATGAGCAAAGGTCGTTTTCCATAGAGGCGTACTGCATGGTTATCACCAACAACGTTAGAACGCTTGCTAGGCAGCCAGGTGCAGTCGCGTTATTTCGAGATTCTCCGCCTCGTGGAACGTGATCCCACCTTACTTGCCGTCAGCGCCCACCTCATGGTGGTTGCTTATAAGTGACGAACTGATGTGTATCCCGCAGATTGTACCTGGCAGCATCCTCTCCCGACGTTGAAGTTGTTGCGTTCAAACCGCTACCCTTATTTGCCAAAGAGACGCTCTGTTTCCAGGTCGAGCTCGCGTTGATACTGAGCCAGCAGGTCATCACGGTGGTTGACGGCGACCGCTGCTTGGAGCAATTGTTGCAGGTCCTGCAGTGACGGACCAAAGGCATGTCCGCCGAGCCAGGTGTCTTTACTGGAAAGGAAAAATTGCGAGAGCTGATAGGGCTGGGACCAGTGCCGTATCTCTCCAATAAAGGCTACCTGCGCAATCGTCCATGTGCCCTCTACCACTTGTGGACTTCCAGCCTGTTTTCGTACGCTGTCGCTCAGGTGGTAGCACTGGAAGAGTCGAGCATCCAAATCAAAGAGCGGGTTTCCAAAGGCATCCTTTGGGTTGTAAACGATGTCCGATTGGGACGCATCGGTAGAGTCGATCTCAATATTGTCCCGTTCGTCTGGGTAAAGCGGGCTAGAGTAGGTGAAGCCGACGCTGCTACACCGGGTATTTGAGCTTCCCCAGGAGACGCTACACACGGCAAGCTCAAGAGGGTTACCAATAAGGCCATAGACAGGAAATGGTGCCTCACACACCAGTTGAGGAATGCTCATCGGGTGCGCTTCGTCATTGAGCATGATATCGATCCCCTTTCTTTTTCTTTCAGTGTACATTTATTACTTTTGTTGAGCAAAGAGTCCGTAAGGCTCTGGCGTCGATACTGGCTCCACATAGGTCTACTGACCTCGGCAGAGGCAAGTAAAGATGTGCAGATGATAAGTACCTAAAAAGTGTATACGTCTGACAAGGATGATGCGTGATAATTCAGGGTATCCGTTTATATGGCTCTACTTCTGGAGTAGAGAAGCGACGTTTTCCAGAGGGAATATGGCACATTCCCCTAGACAGTTAGAACAGATGACAATCGGCACGTGGATACGGAAGGGGTTAGAAGATTCTCCAAAGAACAATACAATCGCGCTACTCGATGGTGTGCGCGCGTTCGCCTGCTTGTTCGTTATCTGGTATCATATTAACCTGATAACGCGCGCTTCGCATTTATGGGATCCTCGACCATCTGCTCATCCGCTGCTCAATTCTTTCCAGTACTTCGGAATGTATGGCGTAACGCTCTTTTTTGTCCTTTCCGGTTTTCTGCTCTTTCTGCCGTTCGCGAAGGCGCTGCTGTTTGAGCAAACGTGGCCTTCCGTGCGGCAATTCTACGTGCGGCGCGTCTTCCGCATTCTGCCAGCGTATTACTTATCGCTGATCCTCATGATCCTGCTGTTCCAGCAACAGTACGTACAACCCGAACACTGGAAAGAACTGGGATTATTTTTCACGTTCTTCATGGACTCTTCCCATGCCACCTTCAGACAACTTAACGGGCCATTCTGGACACTAGCAGTCGAGTGGCAATATTATCTGTTCCTGCCGTTGCTGGTACTGGGCATGCGCCTGATGGTATGGCGTGTCAAACAGGGGTATCGTTTGCCCACGACGATGGCCTGTCTCCTGGCCTTGATTGCCTGGGGTCTTTTCTCACGCTATTGGGGCACCTACTTTGTGGATCAGCACCCTTCAGCAACCTTCCTGGTCCCCCGTTCCGTGCTCAATAGCATCCTGTTCTTTACCTTTGGCTCCAGTGGAAAGTATCTCGAGGATTTCGGCGTGGGCATGGTGCTATCTCTTTGTTTTGTGTACGTGCAGCATCCCTCGATTGCACCAAAAGTACGGGCGACCCTGCAAAAGCTGAGTCCTTGGCTCTGGGGAACTGGCCTGCTCTGCCTGCTTGCCATGATCCTGTGGAATTACAACCAGGGATACGTGAATACGTGGCCACTCTTCAACAACCCGATTTTCCATGAGAATTACTACTGGTTGAGCGAGTTGTGCTTTTCGCTGTCCTTTGGCCTGTGCATCCTCGCGCTCCTCTTCGGATCCGCCCAACTCAAGAGGCCGTTTGAGTCGTCGCCGCTGCGCTGGATTGGCATAATCTCCTACAGTTTGTACATGTGGCACCTCCCCTTCCTGCTCGTGTTTATAAATTGGGGACAGCCCTTGCTGAGGGGGTGGCCGCCCCTGCTGGCCTATAGTGCATACTGGTTATGGGTGCTGGTGGTTATTATTCCGTTCTGTTTCTTGTTCTTCACCCTGGTAGAGAAGCCTGGTATGAAGTTCGGCGAACGGTTCCATCGTCAAAAGGCGAATATCGCTACACCGGCAGCCGCGCCTGGTCAAAAAAGCTCACTTCCTGAAAGCAAAGGGATTCGATGAGTGTGCTCTCACTCCTGCCATCCCCTCACACCATGGAGATATCCCACCCTCTCGGTTGAGAAATCTTCACCACAACTTGGTACTTTTCTGCTATTGCATCAGCGAAACATGCAACTATGTACGAGAGGCTGTGGTAATATCGCAACTGTACCATATCTCAAAGCATATCAAGAGATTTCAGAGCAGTCCACAATGTTTCAGTCAGAACTGCCTCTCTCATGTATACAACGCGCGCGTTGTCAGGTCACTAAGCGTGCTCTTGAGTAGCCTGGGCCGAGAGTCTTCTCAGGTGACAACATCGAGCTAGCAAGGCCCACTTCAGAGCTACAGTAATCGTGACCTGTCCAGGGATGTGACGCGCAGGAACAGACAAATACGTGACGAGATGCTTCCACACCAGTGGTAGCCAGGCATTGCTATGCCCTTACAGCGCCGATCTGTGGATGCTTCTTCTGCTCATACGACCATAGAGGAACCTATGCGAAGAAAGTTCTCACATCGGATATATCGCTCTCAATCCCCACGGCACAGGCACTTTTCGTCACAAGCACTCATAAGTATGCTCATACCAACCATGCTGGTGCTTCTAGTGGCGACGAGCTTTGTTTGGTTACACGTATTTGCTTCAAAAGCAGCACAGGCCCAGGTAAATATGAATTGCACGTTGATCGTCCCAGACCATCCGCTCACCGCGCAAGGACTGGCAACGCCCTATCTCTTAACAGCAACAGACCCGGATCAGGGACCATGCAAAGAGACGAATGCGAAGCAGGCTGCCTTCGTCCAGGCAGCAGTCGTGAATCCGACCACCGGTTTTATTGCAGTCTACGATCCGCTGGTCATTGACCAGGGGACCCAACCGGCAACGAACCCAGCCACCGGAGCCCCTCTGAACCTCGTGGTGCCAGCCATTCCCGCTGGGTCAGTCGTCGGGATTTGGTTTGGGTTCAACGGCAACACCCTCACCCTCCAGAGAGCCAATGGAGAGGCCACGTTACAGCAGAATCACTGTGTTTCAGGGATCCCAGGATCACCCTTTACGCAGTTCTCCTACTGTAATGCGGTCAAGTTCTTTCAGGCCGCCAATACCGCTATAGGGGCAGGTATACTGGTTCCCCCAGCCCTCGGCATCGCGAAAGATGGCCTCGTCTGTCCGACCATCCGCGATTTTGCCGTAGTCGACCAGGATCAGAGTGACAATGTTACCACGACCTACCTGCAAACCGCGAACAGGCAGTTGGCGCAAAACACCGCCGCCAATGCCGCCGCACTCCAAAACATACAGACCCAGGTGAACGGCAGTGATAATCGCCTGCTGGACGTGGCGCTGGATGGCGCTCTTGGCTGCACCCCGTGGATGGCTCCTGATCTGGCGAATCCAGGTCAGACCGCAACGGCATTGCCACTCAACGAACTCCAGGCGGCAGCACATCAAGCTCCCCCGGTGGCGGTTGTGCCAGCCCTTGACCCTATGGTCACCGTAGCTGAAGACAACACCGTTGTTCCCAAACTCAAAAAGCTGAACAGATATCGGGTGGGCGTGGATCAACCCGTGGTGCAAAGTCTGCGAGGGGCAAACACGAAGGACTACTGCCTCAATCTGCAACAAGTGGCCCCACCTCGTTTGCAGATCGATGCTGCCTTGACGGGTCAAGGGCAAACCCCTGACCCTGCCGTTGGCAATACCCTCTTCACGTTCCTGGCCCAACGGTTTGTCAATACGTTTACCGGGCCTTTAGGCGCCAATCTGAACTGTATGAACATGTTCCACTTGCAACCGCGGGTGGCCACGCAGCAGAACGGGAATGGAGTGGCAATTTCTGCGATCATCACAACCAATGGCGTGGAGCAATGCTTCAATTCGCATGGCATTGCATCACCTATGAGCTTGTGTCATGGCAATAGCTACGGTAATGGTGATGGCAATGGCAACTGCAATAGTGATGGTAATGGCAACGGTGACGGTAACTGCAATAGTGATGGTAATGGTGACGGCAACTGCAATGGCGAGAACAGCAACTGCAATGGTGGTAATTAGTAATGGCGACGGCGGCATCCTATAGCGATACGTGCGCTGCCGCGCCTGATGGGATATCGCCTAGATGGTACGGAGAAGGATTTTCATATCCTTGCACGATTGGGGATAGTTGTGGCCTTCCATAAGATTGACGTTTTCGTTAATTTGGGCGAAACTTAGGTAGTCTAAATTAGACACAAGGGCACCCCTGTTTGCAAAGGATTGCCCAAAAGAGTAATGTTGAGGCAGGAAAGTGGGTTAAGCTTGGAAACAGCTTCCTGAGCCGATCGATGAGAGAAGAAAAAGGAGTCCACAACACGCAAACGTATCTGGGAGATACCTCAATATATGTCTACATTTCGTCGAAGCCTACTGCTTGTATTTTGTATAATCTTGATTTTGGTATGTTTTTTCAACCAGCCACACTCTCAACAACAGGGTATTGCTTGGTCTGAAGGACAACAAGTACCGCTTCAGTGGTATCAGGAAACTGTAACCCGCATGATTCCTACAATCACTGTAGGAGACACACAATATCAAAGGATACTCGGCTTCGGAGCTGCAATGACTGATGCCTCAGCATGGGTTATATTCCATTCTCCTCAGAGAGAGAAAATCATGAAGGATCTCTTCAGTCCTGCCATCGGTCTTGGGATTAACCTTGTTCGCTTACCGGTTGGGGCTTCAGATTTCATCTATGGAGAGAAACCCTATTCCTATGACGATCTCCCTCCAGGCCAAACTGATATGTCACTTACAGGATTCTCTATCGCTCATGATGAGGGATATATCATCCCCCTTCTTAAAGAAGCAATGGTATTAAACCCTCACCTGAAGATTATCGCCTCTCCCTGGAGTCCGCCTGGATGGATGAAAACAAATAATTCCCTTTTGGGAAGCTTTCAAGGTACTGCGGGTACTCTACGCAATGATGATTACGTCGTATATGCGCAATATCTTGCGCGTTTCGTGCGTGATTATCAGCAGCATGGAGTTTCCATCTACGGACTCACAATACAAAACGAACCACTATCTCCGGTAGCAACTTATCCTGGAATGGTTATGAGTCCTACCCAAGAAATTCGTTTTGCATTGTTATTATCTAATGCATTACAAGCATCCCGCCTGCGTACAAAAATACTCCTTTACGATCAGAACTGGAATACGCCGGAATATATTCTTGCCCTTCTGAAGCTAGTGCATACCCCTTCGTTTGGTATCGCCTGGCACTGTTACGGCGGTGATCCCCACCTGATGACATACGTCCATGAGGCATTTGGAATGGAACAGTATATTAGCGAGTGCTCTACCGGCTTAACGGGTGCTGCATCGATGAGTGCTATTCAGATATTAATCTCAGCTACGCAAAATTGGGCAAAAGGGATTGAGTTGTGGAATCTGGCTCTTGACCAAACAGGAGGACCCAAAATAGGGGTCGGCTGTATCGGCTGTACTGGACTAGTAAAAGCATATCCTTCCGGATATTCTTATACGGACAATTATTACCAGCTTGCCCAGTTTAGTAGATTTATTAAACCGGGAGCAGTAAGAATTTACTCGACTGATTCTGTTTCCGGCTTAGGGACTGTTACTTTTCAGAATCCTGATTCAACCCGGGTTCTTGTTGTTTATAACAGCTCCCAATCAGCAGTGCACTTTAAAGTAACTCACCGCCGGTTGTCAACTTTTTCATTGTTGATGCCCCAAAAAACGGTAACTTTTTCCTGGTAGTCTTCCCTCTCACTTCGTTACCAAGTGTCAAAGCGCTGGAAAGTAGTATGGATTCCATTTTGTTATTTGCTTACAGACTATTCAGCCGCAAAGTGGTGAGCAGTTTAGGTAAAACAAGTCCACAGTTCCTCTTTTGGAAGAACTCGGTACATTTTTCATGAGGGGATAGATATGGTGCAGCTATGATCCCAGCCTCGAGCGATTTTCAGTCCGTGTGCATGTCTTCGTCGATCATCTGGAGCGCCGGTGTGATATCAGATGAGAGGAAACCTCGTTTGAGCAGGAGATAGCCATCCCACATGTCCACAACACCATAATCGCCATGCTGCAAGGTCGCTTTCACCTTGCTGGCATAGTCTTGGTAGTCCTTGAAGGGATAGATGGAGCCGGTGGCGTCCAGAAGAATGTAATCGGCATGTCCAACGGCATAAGGGAAGAGATAGATGCTCTGGCGCTGGCTCAGATGCGGCACCAACCCGTTCTGGGCCGAGACCGAGGCATTAGCCGGGACCTGGCCGAGGAAATGGGAAGCCAGCCTGTTGTGCGCCGTCACCTGAGGCCAAATGAATCCGTGCACGTAGGGCATCGCGCTGTAGGTGTCGTATTGGGTCGTGCTGTGGAAGACACGCACTAGCATATAGCAGAGCACCAGCGTGAGAATGCCAGCCCGCGCCAGGAATGCGGGTGCCTGCACCCGCGCTGGGAGCGGTCGAGTCGTCGACTTCGGCTCCAGGCCCTTGCGCTCCACGCTCAGGCTCGCCAAGAGCCGGCGCACCATCCATACAATGAGAACCGTCGCCTCGATGCTCGAGAAAATCAAGATCGGGATGACCTCCGCGTTGTACTGGAAGCGACCGCTATACATACTTGGCGTTGCACTGAGCAGGTTCAGGGCGAGTGTGGGCGCAGCCAACACCAGCACCCAGGGAGCCAGTAACGGGAGATAACCTGCCGGTGCCAGGAGCTTGCGCAGGTAGAGCAGATGGCCGGGCTCCAGCACATGTTCCTTGATGAGACGTACCGGCTGCGTCAGGATGGTGAGCGCAATCTGCGTAGGATCCTTGCCAAGGTAGGAGTAGCGCGAGGTGAGCAGCGAATTCCCGACGGGACTGGAAACGTGAACCACGAGCAACCCCACGCCAGTCCAGCAGAGAGCCAGCGCGATCAGCCCGAGACCGACGCGCCAGCGTCGCTGGAGGAGCAGCGTCCACAGGCCGAGCATGAAGACCATGCCTGGTATCTCTTCCTTACAGGCCAAACAGAGGACCACGAAACCAAAGAGCCAGAGTGTCTTTCGCGTATACAGGAAGTAGAGGGCAAAGAGCAGCAGCGCGGTCGTCAGGGTCACGGCATGAAAATCGTAGTTGACGGCGTATTGCTGTGCCGGGTACAGCAGGTAGAGCAGTGCGAAAGGTAGCGCAGCCCATGCATTCCGCAGGCGCAGGCGCGCCAGCCAGAAGGCAGGAAAAGTGCCGCTGGCCACGACAAGTACCTGCAAGATCATCAAGGCTTTCGGGTCGGGCCAGATGAGGTAGAGGAGCGAGGTGGGGAAAAGGATCGGTTCAAAGTGGATCGCAAAGCGAAGAACACCGTTCAGCCCGTAGCAGTTGGTATCGGTGAGTGAATTGCAGATCGTCTGGTGAAGCATCAAGCTATGGAGAAGACTCCAGATGGCCTGATCCATAATACCCAGGTCTTCGCTGTTCGTCTTAAATGCGTCCTGCTTGGTCGTCAGGAGCATGCTGAAGTAGATGATGTATACCAGGGCCGCCAGGGCCACTAGGCCCAACGCTATCCAGAATGAGCGCGTACGGGGGGAAGGCTCCGGTGCTGGGTAAACACCCTGCTGCCAGGCAGCCCGCCAGCGCTGCCATGCCAGGTTCATCTGCTTGACGATTTTCTTCATGAGTGTACATCCACACGAACCGGTTGTAACTATTGGATACTCTGGAGGAAAGACACTAATCCCCCGCGCATTATGGGGCCGGCAAGACGACGCTGCTGAATCTGGCGGTCGGGCTGCTGCAGCCGACCGAGGGTGAGGTGCGGGTTTTCGGCTGCTTGCCACGCGGATACCCACTGGAGGTGCTGCCGTACATCGGTTTCTTAGCGCAAGAACATCCACTCTACCGTGGCTTCTAGGTCGCGGACCGGCTCACGATGGGACGCAAGTTGAACCCCCGCTGGGATCAGCAGGCGGCTGTAGACCGGCTGAGCGCGCTCGACATCCCGCTCAAGCGGCGAGCCGATAAGCTCTCAGGCGGCCAGCAGGTGCAGGTGGCACTGGCACTGGCACTCGCCAAGCGTCCGGACCTGTTGCTGCTGGATGAGCCGCTGGCCCGACTGGACCCGCTGGCCCGGCGCAACTTCCTCCGCGTCCTGATGGGCGCGACCGCCGAGGATGGGCTGACCGTGTTGCTCTCCTCGCACATCATCACCGACCTGGAGCGGGTCTGCGATTACCTGATCATCCTCTCGGCCTCGCGCGTCCAGCTCGCTGGCGACATCGAGGAGATCGTGCGTTTTCACAAGTGGCTCGTGGGTCCGCGCACCGATCCAGCGGCAGTGGCCAGTATCCATAACGTTGTCGAAGAAAGACACACTGAGCGGCAGACGACACTGCTGGTGCGCGTCAACGGGCACCTCTTCGATCTCTCCTGGGAAGTGCGCGATGCGACGTTGGAGGACATCGTCCTCGCCTACATGAGCCAACCGGTAGGCTACCAGCAGCCAGAAAAACGGCCTGCGCTGGGGCGCATCAAAAAGGAGACATTCAAATGATTTGGCTCTCATGGCCAGGAAGTGAAACTTTTTGTCAAACTGCGCAACTGAAATGAGACTCAGCCGGTTTGCGCGAGTGGCCCGTCGAGTCGCGCATGAAGTCGTTTTCCCACAGCCACCACTAACCGTCTTCCGTCCGGAAGGATGGGTGCTCCTTCATTGACTTTGTGACAGACTTCCTCTAAGTCGCGTGCCAAGGCACGGTTGTTAAACGCACACAAGTCGAGTTTCACCTCGCTCTCTGTTACTGTGACCCAGCCGCCGAGTTTGAAGAACGGCAGCAAGCGCTGCCAGCCGCAATGTTGAGAGCTTTCACCAAAATAGTGATCTCTCACCCACATTCCCAGGTTGGCAAGCCCTACCTTGAAAAGGGTCATGAGCTGGTCCTTCGTGTGATCCAACTCGTACATATCCCGCGCCTGGGCCTGTAAATCTTCTTGGTGCCTGAGCACTTGTCGCAGTTCCCGGCAATACCCCTCACATTTGTCCATTAGACGAACCCTCTGCAGCGCGTTCTTTTCCAGCTTGGTCCTGTCCTGTCGTACTTCCCACTCAGCAGCTACTTGCCGGGCTTTGAGAGGAAAGTAGTTCCGCTCCTGCGTTCGGCCCGCTTCTTCAAATTGGCTGACCTGAATCAAGAGTTCATTTCTGCGCTGCTCATACACCAAGACGTGCGCTTCCAGTTGTTCATCCTGTTCTCTCAATTGGCCTAACCGCGCTCGGCAAGCCTGCGCCAACCGTTGCAGGCGCTGCGTTCGCCTTTGGGCTACAGCTTGGCGTTTGGCGAGTTCCGAGTTCACGACCTGCTCTTTGGCATACCCCTGGTTGGTGTCCAGATTGAGCGGGAGTAACCAGTCGCGAATGATATTTTCCTGGCAGTTCCATCGCTCGAAGTAGGTCTGGGCCAGTTCCACTGCATCTCCCTTTGGTCCGGTGCTAATCACCGGAATGAGTTTCGGTTTCCGGGGCACAGGCGGAGCAGGCACTGCCTGCCATTCCTCCTCCCAGAACTGTGCTTGATGCGGGGCGAGGTCGGTCTTCCAGTCGTTATCGGCTGCTGAAGCCTCGAGTTCTGCAGGAAGCAACTTGCGCCAATCGCGGATCAAGGCCACTTCCACCTCTAGAGGTGGGTCAGCGGGATTTGGTCGGGGTAAAGCGAAGCGAGCCGAAGCCACTTCGCAGATCAACTGACCATGCCGATTGTATCGCCAAGGCTGCCATTCCCCCACCTGCTCAAATGAATCTTCCCCTTCATATTGGTCGGCTCTCAGCAAGGTCACGACTTGCCGTCCTTCGAGCTTTTGTTGCGCAAGGAACTCCGCCGCCATACCTTCCCGGTCGACGACGACCCGCTGCACACCCATCTGATCGGTCGCCTGCTCATAGCAGTGGAGCAGGTGCGGCAACCCAATCGTCAAGTGTTGATCCCCTCGATGCGTGGTTGAAAGCCTCGGATGGCCTTGCGCATCGTGCAGCAGTACCAGTTCGCGACAGCCCAGGATTTTCCCGTCGAGCCTGCCCACTGGCCCGCGCGGGACAAGCACGGCACTGTAGACGGCGAGGCGTCTGTCCGTCCACGTAGAAAACCGCTGCAGTCCCGTTTTGGTCAGGAGGTGTTTGCTCCGTCTGCCACAGGGACCACGTCCACTTGGCCATCGTTTCTGTCAGGCGTTCAGCCGCCTTTGCGCGGGCCAAACGGGCCAGAAATTGTTCGGTATATCCCTGACTGTAGGTGCACTCGCGATCCTCTAAGGATCGCCAACATCGTTCCGGTATAACTGCGCAAATCCCAGGTGCGGGCTAATCCAGCCACAGGCAAAAAGAGCAACGTTCGTAATAAGCGGTCGACCACTGCAGAAGTAGGGCGGCGACCTGCCATCGTCAGGTCGGCTAACCCCATGACCGCCGTGACCAGCACCTCAAGCAAACCGGTCTGCTGGACTGCCGCCAATAGCAGCAGACTGCCAATTCCTTCTTGCCAGACCGGTTGAGGAAAACTCAGTTTTTTTCCCCTTCTCCCTGGACTCGACTACGCCCTTGCCTGGTCACCCCATTCGCTGTCCGTACCCGATTGATCTGACTGACGCTGACTTCTATCCCAAAGGTGCTCTTCAGTTCAGCTTGGACCCGACTGGAAGCTACCTGCGGGTTGTTGGTACAAAACTCGACCATCCACAGGCATACTGGCTTCGTCAATTTGTAGGGATGGCCGTGGCGATCATCCAGGAAAACCAACGCCGCTTTGTCTTCATCACGCGCCTGTTGGCGCAAACGGTAGGCGGTGGAGCGAGAAATGTGCAACTCGCTCTGGCTCACTGCGGCCTGCCACGATTGGCCTGCAAACAGGTGCTCCAGAAGCTGCAACCTGGCCGTGCGTTCCGGGTGGTCTTTCATCCCATGCGTCCGTCCTTTTTCAAGTAATTGGGCAATCTTCTGGGCCGCATTGTATCATCAGATCTTATCCTAGTCTAGACGCGCAACTCTGAAAAAGTTTCACTTCCTGGCAATCAGGGAGTGAGCCTTTTTGAAGTTTGCGCAAATAGAATAAAGCTCAGCAGTTCGGGCCAATTGGCACTCGAATGAGAACGAAGCTGCTCCCAGACATCCATCACAAGCTGCTTTCCGTTTGACAGTGCCGCTTGAGCTTATCTCAGTCTAGAAGCGTTGTTGGCAAAAAGGCACACACCCTGAACATCCCCGCTTCAGCTTGCTCATGCTTGAGACGCCTTCGTGCTACTGGCCCATAGCCCTCTTACTGGCCAGCACAAAGCCCTCTCCTGGGAGGCGTTCTGGCGCATCGGCTGGGGCTGGTATGCGCAGACGGGGAAGAGGATGTGTTCGATAAATCATACTCATGTTGATTTTATTGGACAGTCATGGTATTATTCTGCTATGGACAAGCATCTCAAGAGCACGACCCTCCGGTTAGCAGCCTCCTTGCGGTCGCTCCGGGAGGAGAAAGGGCTCACTATCGGGGCGCTCGCCAAGCAAACGCGCCTTTCCAAAAGTACGATTTCTACGATTGAAGCCGGGACCGCTAACCCCTCGCTGGAGGTCCTCTGGCGCCTCACTCGGGCTCTGGGTGTTCCTTTGGGTGCCTTGCTTGGAGCTGAACAGCGCCCAGAGCTCCGAGTCATTCGGGCAGGCGAAGGGACCATCGTTGCGTCGGAGTCAGGTGCACGCCTTCGCCTCCTCCTGGCTGAAGCGCGCCACCACCGGACGGAAGTCTACGAACTCTCGCTAGGGAAGGAGGAAGGCTACGTTTCAGCAGCCCACGCGGTGGGGACCGAAGAGTTTCTCTTGTGCCTGGAGGGGAGTCTTGAGGTCGGCCCGCTTGGCCAGGAAGTGTGTCTGATGCCGGGCGATGCCCTTTGGTTTGTGGCCGATCAGCCGCACGGTTACCGCACTCCTGAAGGAGCGCGGGCGGTGGCGATGATGCTTTACCCAGCGGTGATGTAGTTCGGTAGTGATCTGCATCATGCGGTGCATGAGCAATGACCTGGCTCAGCCCAGCACGCTGTGCTCACACCGTCTAGTCGAAAGGAAAGAATACTATGCCTCCTCTTCTCTCTCACAGAAGCGCCAGTCTGGTTCGGATGACGATGGCAGATATGGCGGACCTCGCGGACCAGAAGCCGAATGCCATTCGACTCGAAAATGCCGATGCCTATCTGCCACCGCCAGCGGAGGCCATGCAGGCTACGAGAGATGCTGTAGGCGTGGATCGATATAATAGCTATCTGCCACTTCATGGGCTGGCCGAACTGCGGCACGCGATTGCTGCACGCTACGAGGCCGACCTGGGCCTGCACTATGACCCAGAGGGCGAGGTGCTCGTCACCTGCGGCGCTGGAGAAGCCATGCTCGATGTGCTGCTCTGCTATGTCAACGCTGGCGACAAGGTGCTGCTCACCAATCCCACGTATAACGGGATGGCCCAACGAGTACGGCTGGCAGAGGGGGTGCAGCTGTTTACGGACTTAGGAGAAGAGCAGGGCTGGCGTCTTCATCTGGCAGCGCTTCCTGCGCAAGCTCGCAGCTGCAAAGTCCTCTTCTTCATGTCACCTGTCATGCCCACTGGGACGGTGTTCAGCCAGGTTGAGACGCAAGCACTAGCCGATGTAGCCCAAGAGAACGATGCATTGCTGCTCTTCAATGGATCGCTTGATAAAATTGTCTACGACGGACGACGTGTCATCCATCCCGCCACCCTGCCTGGAATGCGGGAGCGGACCATCAGTATTGGCTCGGTCTCGAAGAATTACAACATGATGGGCTGGCGCATCGGTTGGGCCGTCGGCCCCAGAGAGCTGCTCAAGCCGGTCCACGATGTGCATATCTTCAATACCATTATGCCCAGCGGCTTTGCCGAAGCAGGGGCCACAGCGGCCCTCACTGGCACGCAAGATGGGGTAGCGGCCACCGTGGCACGTTATGAGCGCAATCGAGACGCGCTGGTGGGTGGACTAAGCGGTATTGCTGGGCTACGGGTCGTGTCGCCCGAAGGCGGCTATTACTGTCTGGCCAACATCAGCGCCCTGGGCGTCACCTCCACCGAGTTCTGCCAGCAGCTCCTGGCCGAAGAGGAGGTAGCAACGACCCCGATGGTAGCCTGGGGCAGCGATGCGTTTGGGCACCAGCACGTCCGATTCATCTTTACGAACGAACCGGAGGAGCGCTTGCGCGAAGCCGTCCAGCGGATCGCCCGCTTCGTTCAGCGCCACTACGCGGCCTAAGGGAACAGTCCCACACGCCGAGGTGAGTTCTTCCAAAGCTAGGCTTCTCGCAGGAGTGCTCTCTTGATGACCCACTGCATCCGTTCGCGGTACTGGTCTTGAGACCATCCACGCTCGGTCGTGAGATGCTCCCAAGTGGCTATCGAGAGGGTTGCCCAGAAAAAGTCTGCCGCAGCCTCAATCGTCCAGGTAGGGTCAAGCTTTCCCTCTGTGGCAATGTTTTGAACAACATATATACATCCCTGATACAGCGCCTGCATTCGATCGGCCCATGCTGCCGCCGCGGCGTCATCAGTTTCGCGAGCCAGCCAAAGCGCTTTGGCAAGTCCATAAATCTCAGGAATATACGCAGCCCAAAATGCCACATAGGCCTCGATTCCCAGAATTCCATTGCCTGCTTCACAAGCTTGCTGGATGCGCCGGGGAAGCTCCAGCCGTTCATCCAGATAGCGGGCAGTCGCGATTAACAGGTCGGAGCGGGAATGGAAATGCAGATAGACTGCCTGCCGGGAAACCCTGGCGGCACGTGCGACATCTTCCAGGCGCACACCCTGCCCCCGGCTTTGCTCCATGAGCTTCCAGGTGGCGAGTAAAATGCGTTCTCGCGTCTCAATTTGCGGACTTGACATACAGGTTATTCTGACATATACTTTACACGATGTCAAGTTTACATGGTGTAAAGTCTACTCCCTTTGGAGGTGCCTGATGTATGATGCAATCATTGTTGGTGCGCGGGTAGCGGGTTCATCGACTGTGCTGCTGCTGGCGCGCAAAGGCTATCGGGTGCTGCTGGTGGATCGAGCCACTTTCCCCAGCGATACCCTTTCGACCCATCAGATCCAACTTCCCGGCAGCGCTGCCCTCAAGCGCTGGGAGCTTCTTGACAAGGTGCTCGCCAGCGATCCTGGCAAAGCAGATCGGGTCCGTTTCGATATGGGCGAGATCGTCGTGACAGGGCAGTTCCCTCCTGTGGATGGGATCACTGCGGTGTGCAGCCCACGCCGGTATCTGCTCGACACCATCCTGGTCGAGGCGGCGGCACAGGCCGGAGCTGAGGTGCGTCAGGAGTTCCTGGTCCAGGAACTGCTGTGGGAAAATGGGCGCGTGGTTGGCATTCGTGGGCAATCGAAAACGGGTGGCAGTGTGACCGAGCATGCTCGCATCGTCATTGGAGCTGATGGAAGGTACTCGCTGGTCGCCAAAGCGGTCGCGGCGCCAAGCTACGACGAACAGCCGACGCTGACCTGCGGCTACTACTCCTACTGGGCAGGGGTGCCCCTACAAGGAGGGGAAATCTATCGACGTGGCAAGCGGTTGGTGGGTCTCTGGCCCACGAACGATCATCTGACACTGATCTATATTGCCTGGCCCGCCACCGAATTTCCTACCTTCCGGGCCGATGTCGAAGGAAGCTATATGGCGACCATTGATCTGGTGCCAGCTCTCGCCGAGCGGGTACGTCAGGGGCAACGCGCCGAGCGGATCAGCGGTTCAGGAGAGATGCCGAACTACTATCGCAAACCCTCTGGACCGGGGTGGGCCTTAGTGGGCGACGCCGGGTATCTGAAAGATCCCATTAGCGCTTACGGCATCAGTGACGCCTTCCGCGATGCCGAACTGCTCACGGCAGCCCTCGACGATGGATTCGCCGGACGACAGCCTCTTGAAGCAGCCCTGGGTCATTACGAACAGCAACGCAATGCCGCTTCCAAGCCCTTCTATGATTTGACCATCGATACGGCACAGATGAATCCTTTTGCTCTCGAGCAGATCGAACTCCTGCAAGCGCTCACACACAATCCTGTAGCAGCAAGCCAGTTTTTCGGAGTACTGACAGGTATCGTGCAACCAACCGAGTTCTTTCGGCCACAGAACCTCTTTCATATTATCGGGATGCGAGGAATGACAAAGATTGTGATGAACAAAGCCGTTCATGCACTCCAGAAACGAACCACGGCCTGATAACCCGAGGAAGGAGGACCAAAAAGAACAGCGCTGTTGTTTTTGATCATGGGCAAACCCCAATCCTGTACATTAATGAGTCTGTCAACTCTGCTGTCATAATAATGGCAATAAAGGTTCTCGAATGACATGGGTAGAGAGCAGAACAAGGCTGGAAGGGCGTTTAGCTAGTTCTTGCCCATTCATAAGCGTACAGTGTGGGACTCCACCCAGCTGTGGGAAAGCCCAGCTTTGTGGGAGATGCAGCATTGAAATCACGCTCTGTTTTAAACGTACTTTCTACGAAGTAGTGACTAAAGATATGGTTTGTGCTATCCTTATTAACGTTTCGAGGTGTTTGTCGATAATAAGGAATTTCTTATTAATACTAACATTAACAAGGATATGAGGTTTTATCCTTATTAACGTTTCGAGGTGTTTATCGATAATAAGGAATTTCTTATTAATGCTAAGGCATGGTACAAAAAGAGCATGAGGTTTTATCCTTATAAACATTTCGAGGTGTTTGTCGATAATAAGGAGTTTTGTAATGGTCACTAACAATAGTAGGGCTATAAATAATGACCGAGCGGGGAGCTATGTCAGCCAGATTGGAGGTTACAAGGCTTTTGTGCCGAAACCATTGCCGCCTGATCCACCTATACAACTGGACAGTGAGATGATTCTATTACTATCACAGGCAGCTATGGCATTAGGGCGTCTAGATGGTATGAGTACAACATTACCTAATGTTGACCTTTTCGTAGCTATGTATGTGAACAAAGAAGCAGTACTTTCAAGTCAGATTGAAGGGACTCAAGCATCTCTCATAGATGTGCTAGCGTTTGAGGCAGATGCTGCTTTTCCTGAAAATCCGCAGGATATTGAAGAAGTCTTCAATTATATTAATGCCTTGAACTATGGTCTTGAGCGGCTTGACACCATTCCGCTTTCTCTTCGTCTTATTCGTGAGATTCATCGTCTTTTGATGCAAGGAGTAAGGGGAGCTGATCGCTATCCTGGTGAATTTCGTACTTCGCAAAATTGGATTGGACACCTGGGGGGTACGATGGGAACAGCTAAATTTGTGCCGCCATCTCCTGCCGATATGAATAAAGCATTAGATGATCTCGAAAAGTTCATTCATGAAGAGATTCTCCTGCCTCTTCTCTTAAAAGTGGGCTTAGTGCATGCTCAATTTGAGACAATACATCCATTTCTTGATGGTAATGGGCGTGTAGGTAGGTTGCTTATTACATTTATACTCTGTTCTGAAGGCGTTTTGCGTAAGCCTCTGCTCTATTTGTCGCACTTTTTCAAGGCACATAGGCTGGAGTATTACGAGCATCTTCAGAAGATACGTGATGAGGGCGATTGGGAGTCATGGCTGAAGTTCTTTCTACAAGGGGTGAATGAAGTTGCGCGAGAAGCAACAGCGACAGCGAACAAGATAGTACAACTAAGGGAGAAGCATAGGGATATTATTGCTACCAACTTTTCTCGTTCGGCTGGATCTGCTTATCAGCTACTTGAATATTTATATAAAAGGCCGGTCATTACAGCTAATGGTGTTGCCAAGGTAACAGGTTTAAGCTATCAAAATGCAAACAGGCTCGTAATGAAGTTTCAAGAGCTTGGTCTCCTACGCCAGATGGATACATACCAACGTAACAGGCGATTTATTTACTCAGATTACCTGGCAATGTTTGATGAAGAGTTGCCGAGGAATGATCGTAAGGTGCTTTCGGAGGATAAGAAGGAAGATAAGACTGAGTTTCTGAGGTAGAAGACTTTTTTCTCTTCAATATCTTAGGCATGGTTCAAATGAACCTAATTGGGTGAGTTGTGCAAAGTGGCCTGCTAAGCCAATTCAGATTTAAATGTGACTGTTCAAACTGTCAAGTACAATTCGTCAAAATTGAACCTTGTCTCAGATGGTTTTTATCAAGAAGAAACGTCTAGTGGTCTAGTCGTCTAGTGCAGGGCAATCGCATCTGATTTTCCAAATGGCTTATAATACAGTTACGTGCTATTGCAGATTATCAGTAATATTAAGTTGGATTTGTACGTAATTTTGCTGTCAGCATAGCTGTCAATTACCCAATTGACAGCTATTGATAACACGTAAGGTCAGTTTAGAAGAGCGTTCATGCCTCTGCTACTTATAAACAGCGTACAGTGTGGGACTCCACCCAGCTATGGGAAAGCCCAGCTTTGTGGGAGATGCAGCATTGAAATCACGCTCTGTTTTAAACGTACTTTCTACAAAGTAGTGACTAAACAGGATAAAAGATTACCCAAAGGGCAATAGACGTTGGAGCCAACTCGTGAACGAGAAAGAAGAACATGAACACCCGCAGGATGACTTTGAGGTAGAAATAATCAGTCTCGATCAACCGGGTATTATCGGTGATCGCAACAATATTCCTTTCGTGCCTCTGCCACCGAAAATACGCTCCACACGACGTCAACCGAATTGGTCATTGCGCCTGGCTATTGTCGCAAGCGCAGTGTTGCTAGCCTTCCAGGTGATACCGAATAGCTTTTCCACGATGCAAAGTATGATGCAGCAGGCAGTGCTTCCTCTCATACCCGCTTCTACCCCAACGCTTCCGCAGGGCTATGATAGCTTCTACATGGATAAAGATATACCCTGGGCGAAGGTATTTGTCGATGGACACCAGATACGTCTCCCGCGCATCGGCGTCGACGAACCGCTCAAATTAGGGAGAGGACATCATCTTATTTCCTGGCTCGCCGCTCCCTTCCAGCCGCAGTCCTGCCTGCTATCAATACCTTTCGCAAGCGATGATACCTGTCGTTTTGCGTTTGATACTGTCGTACACAAATCGTCGTTGTACCAGGTCATTCTTCTGCATGAGTCGCTGAACACATTGCCCCTTGAGCAGCGAACAGCACTGGTGGGCACAATACAAGCAGAGCTTAGTAAGGTCTTTGCAAGCGAAATGGTACAGCCGGGTGAGCAGTATGCCGGAGAGAGCGGTCCGGTTACAGCGCGGCAACCTCTGCGAGCCACACTTCACTTCCAGTTGGATACCAACAGCAATTGGGTATGCTTTGCAAATATGCAAACCCATAGCGGCCTGCTCTGTGGAATCGATAGGCAAGATTGCCGACAACTCTGTTCTGCCCCCTGGCAGTTCAGGCAGCAACAAACCGCGGCCTCCGTTGCATCAGGGTGGTCTGCTCTTGCTATGACACGCTCCTCCTGGAACTACGCCACAGAAAATGGTCGCATCGTTGCGCGCGATCAACCGATAGGCTTTGTAGGGCCAGGGCTGGGTCAACAACTGCTTTTGCTTCGCATTGCCTGGGATAGCGAGTGGCATGTAAACGTACTTCTAGGTCCAGACCTCGGTCCACCCATATATACGTATACGAAAACCAGAGGGATAAATGGAAAATATCAACCTTTCATAACCGGCGCTGTGCAGGTCGCCGACGATCCGGCTTGTATCGTTGCTCGGCAGTTTGTTTTAAGTGGTCAGGCGCCCGGCCCTCAATCTGGAGAGTCAACGGATGCTATAGTACGGCTTATCTCCGCATCCAATCCTGCCATCGGATGCCTGGTGGTAGCAACTGCTACTGATAAGACGGATACGACGCCGGCACCCATACTTCCGACAGCGCGCTACATCGTGCGCTTCGGCTTATTGCTGGCAGCAAACCCTGCAGCATATCTTCTCCGACCAGGGGTGCCCCGCGCAGATGCGTACGAATTGAGCCTGGTACAGCAATTGGCAACGCTTCCAGGTCAAGCCTTCACCGATGCGGTTGGTGTATACTGAGAGGTTCCCAAAATGCTATTCGCACCCCAAAAACCACTGCTTCTGACGTCTTCCTCATTGGATTGCATTTTCTCATTGGGAAAAACAGTTTGACCATCCATGTTTAGATGTAAACAAAAAAAACTTTAGAACAGCGGAAGAAAGGTAGGAACCTTATGTCTTCAGTTTCACAGGATGTATTGGCTAGCTTCAGCAATGCCATTGTCGGAGTAGCGGGCTACTACGTCACCGGTGAAGGCACCCAGCACGTGATTGTCGGGACCAATGACGGTACTCTGACCGAAGTATACTGGAAGTCAGGCCAGAGCGTCCATCAAGACGTGTTGGCTAGCTTCGCGAACGGGATCGTTGACGTCGGAGGCTACTATGCCGCCGATAATGGCACTCAGCATGCCATTGTTGGGACCAGCGACGGCAATCTAACCGAAGTGTACTGGAAGTCAGGCCAGGGCGTCCATCAGGACGTGCTGACCAACTTCAGCAATGCCATTTCCGGAGTAGCAGGCTACTATGTCACCGGTGAAGGCACTCAGCATGCCATTGTCGGGACTTATGACGGTACTGTGACCGAGGTGTACTGGAAGTCAGGCCAGGGCATCCATCAGGACGTGTTGGCTAACTTCCTGAGTGGAATTGTTGAAGTCGGAGGCTACTATGTCGCCAATGAAGGCACTCAGCACGTGATTGTCGGAACCAGCGACGGCAATCTGACCGAGATATACTGGAGGTCAGGCCAGGGCGTCCATCAGGATGTGCTGACCAACTTCAGCAATTCTATTATCGGAGTAGCAGGCTACTATGTTACTAACGAAGGTACTCAGCATGCCATTGTCGGGACCGGTGACGGCAATCTGACCGAGGTATACTGGAGATCTGGTCAGGGCGTCCATCAAGACGTGTTGGCTAACTTCGCGAGCGGGATTGCTGATGTCGGAGGCTACTATGTCGCCGGTGAAGGCACTCAGCATGCCATTGCCGGGAACTTCGATGGGACGCTCAATGAGGTCTATTGGTAAAAACCCAAGACGAGGAATAACCCGATCTCAGCAAGAAATAGAGCATCTCTATGGAGACACAGGTGCTGTATGGCCTTGGGCCAGGGCGAGGCGGGCACGTTCGACGTCATGTACCGCTTTAAGTGCTTCGAAAAATCCCAGGGCCTTCTCAAAGTGGAAGTGGGCGCGGCCAAGATCGCCTTTTCGTTTGTCCGGGTTGTCCTTATAGAGTACATCAGCGCGGCGGCGGTAGAGTAGTCCCAGGCAGTAGAAGGCTTTACCTTTATCCCAGGGGAGATCAAGGTCTTTTGCCCACTTGAGAGAGTGTTTCAGATCTGCTTCCGCCTGCTGCCAATGCTGTCGTTCCAGGTGCATCCTGCCGCGAGCACGCAGGGCTATGGCCAGGCTTCGCCGTGTACCAGATTGTTCAGAGGCGGTTACTGCTCTTTCACAACTTGCCTGTTGCACCTTAACGCTTTCGCCTGTAATAACGACAAGTTCCGCCAGTAAAGCCAGCATATTAGGTGAAGGAAACGGCTCGCTGCGTTCCAGTAAGTCTCGATATTCTGCGGCCGCGCGTGTCCAGTCTTCCCGTGCCAGGTGGATAATGGGCATAGTTGGCTCTGAATCGGCCAGTGTACAGTAGCGCTCCAAAAGCCGTTTGTACTGGCGAAGGTAACCGTCCCCTTCATCATTTTGGCCAGTGAGATAAGAGATGAGCGTCAGCGTTTCCAGGGCTTCAAACTGCCACTGTTCGTTCTGCTGGTATTGTTCGACCATGTGTAGTATGCTCCTGGCTGCTTGCTGTGCCTCGTCCCAGCGATTCCAGCGTTGCCAGGTGAGCATACGGCCAATTAAACAGTTCAGCAAAATAGAGGGGCTTTCCATGCTCTGTGCAATGCGCCAGGAGTAACCTAACCATTTTAAAGATGTGGGATAGTCACTGACTTCTTCATGTGCCCAGCCAAGAGAGAAGTAAAGATCCTGGAGTTCTACACGACTTTTAATCTGATCAGCAAATTTCTGGCGATAATGTTGAATCATGTGAGCATCATCGTACTTATGCTGCTTGGTATATATGTAAGCCAGCGCATCCAGTGTTAGCCAGAGCGCATGGATATCGTACAATTCTTCGGCAATGCGCAATGCTTCATTGCCGCTTTGTAGGGCTAAATCGGCAAACTTCGCTCTTTCCTGCGTGTCAGAGGATTCCTCCTGATTGCGTGCATACCAGAATGCTTGATACGTAAGGAATTCAGCGTTTTGGCCGCTGATTGGTTGTCCCTCTAATAGCTTCAGCCCTTCATCGATGTATGTACGTATCTCCTGTACATCAGGCTTGGTATTGAATAGAGGCAACCAGCGTGCCCCCAGCTGTGATAGGTGATTATAGAGGTGAAGCAAGCGGCTTCGCTCTGCTTGTGGTTCTGACGTCACCAACTGGAGCGCTCGTCGATATGCCTGCCATGCTTCATCAAGATTACCTCGCTGGGTAAAAGCTCCTCCGAGTTTCTCGTGCATCCCTGCGATGGTTTGTGAGTCTGCTCTACTATCGACCAATAAATCTAATGCTTCACTATAGGCCTGAATTGCTCGAATGGTGAAATAGCTATGAAGTGCCTGGTCACCTGCAATGGTTATGTAGGTAATGGCACGACGGCGTAATTCAGCACGTGTTAAGCGTACTGGAGGATTACTAGTGGATTCTGGCGAGTTGGGATTGGTAATAGCGTTCGGAACTATACCTGCTGACCACGTACTCAATGCCTGTTGATAGTGGTAGGCGAGCAGTTCGGCAAAGGCCTCGGCATTGTTTTTAATTTTATCTTCCAGCCAGAGAGCCAATTGAGCGTGTTCCTGGGAGCGACGTGCTCGTGGGATGTTGTTATAGACCACATCGCGAATCAAAATGTGGTTGAAAGTGTAGACATGGTCGTTCTTTACGGGGCTACGTGATTGTTTTTCAGCCACTTCGACAAAGTCGCGCTGTATTAACGAGTCAAGCGTTTCAAGAATGATACTGGCAGGAATGTCTGAGGCAAGTTCAATGAGCGCCGAAAGCCAGAAGGTACGACCTATGATACAGGCGTGTTGTAGTACCCGCTTCTCTATGGGACTCAGTAAATCAACGCGGGCCGCGAGCACCCCTTGAATTGTATCGGGCACGCGAGGAAGAGGAAAAACGTAATGTAGATCTATCAGTGTATCGTCTGGTGGTGCAACGGGGCTAGCTAATTCGCTGAGTATACTCTCATTCTGCGTGCCTATGTGCCAGTACCCGTCTTCTTTGATGAGCACTTTCTGGTCTATTAGCATGCGTAATATCTCTTCGACAAAAAAGGGATTGCCCTCGGCCCTGTTGAGGATAGTGTAGCGCAACACGCCTGGAATCTCCTCTGTTTTGAGCAGCGCATCAACCAGGTCACTACTTTCCTCTTTTGAAAGCGATTCCAGAACAATAGTAGTAAAGTTGCGGCGTCCGCCACCCCAGTCACGCCGTCGATCGAATAAATCTGGACGAGCAGGACAAAGGAAAAGTATAGGCACATCGGTGATGCGGTCCGTTAAGTATTCTAGCAGATCAAGCAGCGCTTCATCTGCCCATTGGAGATCATCAATGACAATAATCAGTGGCTGTTGATGAGCCAATGCTTCCAGGAAGACACGCCAGGCTCGCATCAAAGCCATCTGTGGAGCGCTCTGACTGCTCTGTTCTGTATTTTTCTTCAGTGTGCTAGCGCTAAGAGGGCGCTCTCTTTCGAGTTGATCCATGTATTGTTGTTCAAGAGTTGTGTCGCTGGTCCTTCTGCCCACGCTGCGTATGATAGCGGAGCCTACCTCTACGGGGTCTTCAACGCTTTTGGCGTTGATCAAGGTTTCGCGCACAAAGTCGTTAAATCGGCTCTCTAACGTTTCATTTGCTTCATCATTGCGTACACTAAGCAACGAATAGAGAATCTCAACCAGCGGCCTATAGGTCACCCCTTCACCATAAGGTGGACAACGTCCTTGTAAGATACGAGGAGCGACCAGCCCATCCTCACAGGTGGTGCATTTGGCTGTCTCCTCTTCGCTCTGGAGAAATTCGTGTACTAATCGTGACTTACCGATACCTGGTACACCAAGCAGGGTAATTAAATGTGGGCGTTGTTCCGCCTGGACACGTGCATAGGTTGCGTGCATCAGTGCGAGTTCCAATGTGCGTCCAACCAGTCGCGCTTCCAGTCCCTCGATACCGCGCGGATGTTGCGCGATGGCAGATGTGTTGTTTTGCAGTCCGGTTACCACCCACGAGGAAATTGGATCTGTTTTCCCTTTAATCCTCAGGGGCGCTAACGCATGGAAATCAAATACGTTCCTCGTCGAGAGATACGTGCGCTCTCCTACAAGGATGGTATCAGGGTTAGCAACTGATTGGAGCCGCGAGGCAACATTGACCGCATCGCCCGTGATAAGAAAATCGCGCCTGTTATCATGAGCATCGCTGGTAGCAGCTACCTCTCCCGAGTTGATGCCAATGCGCATCTGGAGACGTGTAGCCTCCGGATCTTGAGCATGTCGTTGTTCATTAAAACGGGCAAGCGCTGCCTGCATATCCAGGGCAGCCCGTATTGCGCGGTCAGGATCATCCTCGTGTGCTAAGGGTACTCCAAACACTGCCATGACGGCATCCCCAATGTATTTCTCAACGGTGCCGCCGTGCTTGCGTATTTGTTCGGTCATCAGGTTGAAGTAACTGGAGAGTATGGCACGCATGTCTTCAGGGTCCATGCGATCTGCCAATGGCGTTGAACCGATGATATCCGCAAACATGACTGTAACGACACGGCGTTCTTCAGGTAGATTTGTCAAACTGAGAGGAAGCGGTTGTGTGTGTCCGTTCGCGTGCAGGAGCGATTGCTGCCTGGACTCAGCTTGTTTTCCCGCTTGCAAGGCTATACCACATTCGATACAGAATTTAGCTGAAGCCGGGTTGACGGTACCGCAATTGGGGCAGACTCCAAAACGCCTGCCACATTCAAGGCAGAACTTTGCTGTTGGTGGGTTAACAGTTTGACAGTTTGGACACCGCATATATTACTCTGATTCTGCTTTCCTTCTATCATTCTGCAACAGTCAATGCACTAAAGGGGCCTATACATGTACATCTAAACGTCTTTTAAGCGGGCTGCAAATGGGGAGTATGGTCCCTGCACGCAGCTTTATACCCGCACTGGTATATTTGTCTATTTCGTTTATAGGTTACATACAGCCTTACTCTGCATTATATTGTACAACACTGCAGCGGCGAAGGTGAGATGTATCACTCTTTTTCTCGTAAGTAATAGAGAAATATATAGTAATGTACCCGGGACTATTTGTTTGCGGGCTTGACGATATCAAAGAATTTGCGTACTATGAGGTCCGACGGAAGGGAGAGCTATCATGCAACCAGACTTTCAGGTGGAGAGTCGCAGTTATGATCAGGTGGTGCGAGGGTCCTGGCAAGCCTACAGGCTTCATCAGAGCACGCAACTGAGTGATGAGTTATTGGCAGAAGTATCGAGTGACTGTTTACGTCTCTGGTTGCCTGCCGGAACGCTCATGCACTGGTCTACAAACACACGCCCACTTCACTACGATTGTTTACAATATTACTGGCCACTACGTTGGTATACACTCAGCGCTTTTTATGATGATCGTGTACTAAAATATACTTATGCAACCATTATTCAGCCTGCCTCAATTGAAATTGAACGCCTCTCCTACGTTGATCTTGATTTGAGCATTCTGGTCAAGCCAGATTTGGCATATGAGGTGCTTACGCTGGCAGAATTTGAGCAGTTGGCAGATCTGCTCCATTATAGCGAGGAGACACGCATAGGAGCATTGATGGCAATGCGTACCATCACAAGCTCTATTCAACGCAGCGCGGGCATCTTTGCGATTATTCCGCATCTGCTGCGCGAGACGGATTTTCACCTCGTGGAGTGCGAGAAGAATCATGCGCTTGGCACACCGTAGAATGCTTAGAACGTATAATGAGCTGATTGGAGATTGCTATACATGCCAAAGCGCATCGACCACGTAGCCATTATTGTGCGGAACATCGAGCAGTCCCTTGTCTTTTATCGCGATACATTGGGTATTACACCAGGTGAGATAAAGGAGGTTCCAGGCGAACAGGTGCGTATTGCTTTTCTCCCGCTGGGCGGCCCTGCCGGGAGTGTGATCGAGCTGATTGAGCCAACTACACCTGATTCCAGCCTGGCAAAGTTTATAGAGAAACGTGGGGAAGGTCTCCATCATATTTGCCTGGAAGTTGAGAATATCGAGGCAGCACTGGCGGAAATGAAAGAAAAAGGTGCGCTGGTGCTTGACAAACAGCCACGCATTGCTGCCGAAGGACGAGCCATTTTTCTTCATCCCAAGGGAACCAATGGGGTGCTGTTGGAACTGTTGGAAAAGGAGTAGACCTCTCATATGTGGGTGCTCTGGGCGGGTTTAGAGCAGGAGATGGAAAGGTAGGTACAATCGGCATTGTACCTACCTTTCCATTAGCACGAGAGAGAAGAAGGAAAGGGGATTGTATATTGTGACTGTTTCCTCACGAACTCTCTGCTGTTTATAACTTTCGTTCCTTAATGACTGAAGTGCTTGTTCAAGAGATGATCCAGGAGCTGCGGATGGCTCTGCAAGAACTGCGAGAACGAGTCAGACTGAGCTTGTGTCAGGTCGCCAGCGCTTACCGCCTTACTGAGAGCATCGTGGATTGCGTTTGACACGATGGTGTTCAACTGCGTGGAAGAGACGTGTTGTGCGGTCGCAATGTCATTCAAGCTCTTGCCAGACTTCAACTGAGAGACAAGTTGATCTGTGCTGAGATGTAACCCCAGGGCTACCTCATTCGCTATGTCGGAACGATACTTCGCCAGGAATTGGCTGAGAATGGCGCGTTGCCCGTATAAACCCTTTCCGCTACACTCGTGGCGGGACGTAAGTCGCTGCTTCATGGCGTCCGCCTGCGACTGCGTCAACTTTCCATCCTTCACGAGCTGATTCAGGACATCCTCCTTGGCAGCCAGTTTGTCTTGTTGCAGGGTGCTGACCGAGACGTTCAGCCGATGTGCCAGGTCCTGGAGGTATTGCTCACAGTAGGGATTTGTTGTCGTAGTAGGTGTGCCAGCTGTCGTTTGACTGACATTAGCCAGCGCAAATAGAGGGCCTGCAAAGAAAGCGCCAATGAGGATAGCCAGTAGCAAAAGGGTGACTCCACCGAAGATGAAAATAGTTCTTTTTTTCATATGAATATGCTATCTAACTTTCTATTGTATTGCTATATAACCCGGTGTTTATCACAATTTTTTGGTGACACCCTTAGCATACTACCGAGAAATGAAGGAATTGTAAGGGAAACTTCAAGATTTTCTCAAGATTTGAGAAAAGGCCTGTGGTTGTGCTGTTCGCGGGTACCTTAATTCTAGTACCCGTGTTATGATACTATACGATGAAGCAACATGCTGCGTTTGGTGGAGTTGGAACGAAAGATGTCTAAAAAAATCCTTATTATTGAAGATGAAGAAGGAATTATTCACCTGCTCAGTCTCTATCTGAAAGACGCAGGCTTCGAGGTTGCGGTCGCGAAAGATGGCGCGGATGGCCTGGCTCTTCACGCGCGATTGCATCCCGACCTGGTCATTCTGGATATTATGTTACCGGCTATAGATGGCTTCGAGGTTTGCAGGAGAATCCGTGCGTGGTCAAAAACACCTATTCTCATGTTAACAGCGCGAGTAAGTGAGGAAGATCGTATCGAAGGGCTTGATCTGGGCGCGGATGACTACCTCGTCAAGCCCTTTAGCCCGCGTGAGTTAGTGAGCAGAGTACGAGCGATCTTGAGGAGAGTAGGAAGCTCCGAAGGAGGAGAAGCCCCTGCGGTTTTTGCTACATCTTCTGAACCATCCTCAACTACGAACACTGTTTTGCGTTTCCCTGGACTTACCATTGACCTTCCTGCGCGTCGAGTTGAGGTCAACGGGGCTGAGGTAGCTTTGACGCCGACGGAGTTTGATCTGCTTACATTGCTGGCGCAATCGCCCGGCAGGGTATTTACCCGCGAAATATTGATGAATAAAGTATGGGGCTACGATTACCTGGGTGATGGACATACCATCGATGTGCATATCAGCTCATTGCGCAAAAAAATTGAGGCGAATTATGAACAACGCTACATTACCACAGTCTGGCGTGTAGGTTACAGATTCGAAGTAAAAACGAAAGCAACCGTACCCTGAATGTAGGGTAGGGCTTGTTGCTGCCTGAGGGAGCAAAGGTAGCACAAAGTACAGTGTCATAATCTCAAGAGGGAAGGAAATGCGAATACATTGGTGGCAAAGTATACGTTGGCGACTGGCTTTAGGATCTATGCTGGTGGTTATGCTCGCGATAGTTCTCCTGGCATTTTCGGTCATTTCGGCAATCGTCCACTACTACAGTATCGACCAGAATAATCGACTTGCTAGCTTTGCTTCCGATAGTGCGCAGCGTATTGGCGAGAGTTACAGTCAAAGCTTTAGCCTGGCGAGCGCCTCTGCCAGATCTTTTTCCAATGTTTTAGAGCATAGCTATCAAGGCGAGCAATACCTGCTTGTTGTGCTCAATCACCGCAATCAACCTGTCTATCCGCACTTCGGGTTGCGTCAGAATACTTTTGCCGCGTTTGTTGTGGCACTGGCTGACCCATCGCTCCACCAGGGTGATTTTGTGGGCCTGCGCAGTGCAATAATCAGTAGCCAACAGGGAGTTATCTCTACGGGCCAGTTGGGCTCTGGAAGACCTCTCTGGCTACCACGTCCTTTTGTGGTGCAACCGATTTTTGCGGGCGGACATGATAGTGGGCCAGTGGTGGGTGTGCTAGCAGTGACCCCTCTTTCCGCAGCACAGAATTCTGTGCCCCCATTTATAGCGGCTGTAGGTTCATCGGTCCTGGTTGCCTCAGCTAGCCTGGTTGTTCTGGCTGCACTGGCAGCGATCCTTTTCTCGCGCACCATTACACGTCCACTGGCTAACCTGACAAAAACGGCCCGTGTGTTAGCTTCGGGGAACTATAATGTACGCGTCACAACGAGTGCGCATGGTGAGTTGGGCGAGCTTGCCAATACTTTTAATGAGATGGCAGCAAAGCTGGCAAATGACGTGAATGAACTGCACCAACAAGAACTATGGCGGCACGAACTCATTATGAATATCACTCATGATTTAGCAACGCCATTGACAGCAATTGCAGGCCTGGGCGAATCGCTGGTGGATGGGGTGAACCAGAGCCGTGAGGACTACGAGGCGACGGGGCGGATTATCGTGCGCGAGATGTTACGCCTGCGGCGCCTGGTGAAAGACCTGCATTTGATGGCAAAGGTGGAGGATGGGGGAATGAGAGCTCTTCAACCGCAGTGGAAGTCGGTGCGGCTTGCCGCGCTGGTAGATGAAGTTCTGGCTGTGCTGGCACCCGAGTTTGAGCGCACGAATGTAGAGCCAATGAATAGTATCGCGTATAATCTGCCACCAATTAAAGCTGATCCCGATATGCTGATGCGGGTTTTCTCAAACCTGTGTGACAACGCTTTGCGCCATACACCTGCGGGGGGAACTGTAACCATCGATGCTATTCAGCGCGAGAATCAGCTTGTGGTCTCTGTCACTGATAGCGGCGAAGGTATGCCGACGGGAGCTTTGCCGCGCGTCTTTGACCGCTTTTACCGGGTCGATTTCTCTCGCCAGGCAGTGACTGGTGGAAGTGGTCTGGGGCTGGCGATAGTGCGTGCAATTGTTGAAGCGCACGGAGGGACAATCTGGGCAGAGAAAGCTCCCAATAGCGGAGCGCGGCTGGTGTTCACATTACCACTTGCTTCTGTCGAGCCGGCGTCTATGAGCAGCGCTATTACGATGCCAATATACTAATAATCCAGCAGATCTGCCGTAGTGGCTCTTCTACTCAGCACAACCTGGATCTCGCCACCTGGTTGAATGACCGTACCGGCTGGTGGATTTTGATGGACAACTCGCCCAGGCGGTATATCTGGCTTTGTTGATGGCTCTTCGCCAAATACTGTAACCTGAAAGCCCAACTCACTAGCTATCACCATGGCATCAATCAGATCCAGATTTTCCAGGTTTGGAGCGCCCTTCAATTGTGAAGCCTCGACCAGGCTGGTGACCACCTTCCCAAACCACTTATGCAGTTCCTGCTTCTGTTCGTTTTCTTTCTTGACGGCATCTGCCTTCGCTACGTAATTTTTAATTTCGTTGATCTTATCCAGCACGAAAAAAGGATGGTCCACGGTACGTAAGACGATGCTGGGGGCTCCGGCTACTTCCAGGTACACATCACCAATATCTAGGAGACGCTGCAGTAGACCAGGGACCCTGACCTTAAGATCTTTGATGTTTTTGTATTCAAGCTCTTTGCGATCCTCAAAAAAGAAGATGAAGCGGCGTTGGATATCAATAATCCGTTTGTTCGACAGAATGAACACATCGTCCACGTAGTTCGAGTAAATTGCGCCGATAGAAAAGATGAGCAATAAAACAATGATGCCCATGACAATCCACCACTGTGATAGGTTTGAGGTCACGAACGGCAGCAACATCGGTATGTAGAAAGCTAGAAAGAGCACAAAACATATGGCCAGGAGGGGAATCGTGGCCTTACGGTACAAAACGTAGCGGGAGCGTTGAATATATCTGACGGTAAACTCACCGGAAGTGTAACGAACTTCAGAAGGGATACGCAGTATGCCACCAAAGGTGCGCCTGGGTCCAAGGCGTCCATTGGGGTTGCGCAGAATATATTCCTCATCCGCATTTTCAAGCTGCGGTGGTTCTTTCGCCTTGGACAGGTCATCAATGACGGCAGCTACCGCGGGGTGAGCAGGAGTAGGTGGTTTCTCTTCTTTGGGCTTTTTGGCCTTAACACTTTCACTGATGCTATCTATCGCCTCTTTCACCTTTCTAGGGCTTGGTATATGTTTCATGATGAAATCGCCGCCAGTCAGGTAAATATGGACGGTGCCATAGCGCAGTAGAAAGCCCCAGATCGTATCCAGGTCAACACCCACTTGTTTTATGTTTTCAAGAGGCGTTGACTGGCGAGTAGGTTCCAGTACACCGCGTGAATGAATAATGCGTTTATTAGTGATGATATAGGTGTTCAGGTACCATTTAGCGAAATCTCTCCAGATAAACCATCCCAGTGTGCCTAGAATGGCGACAACTGCTATAATCTCGAAAAATGACCATATTGGGTGTGCTAACTTCACAGAGCCCCATAATATCAAGATAAGTAATATCACCGCGCCGATTAGCGGCAAGGCAGACGTTACGAGAAACCACCAGTGTTCTCGGAAAATCTTGATGACCGTTTCATCTGCCTGTTGGCCCGAGAAATGCCACTTTTTGTCTCTGCCAAGGCGGAGTTGTTGTAAACCAAAACGAGAGCGCCCCGAACGCCAAAGCTCATCGTATGGTATCTCGGTCGGAGCGGCTTTTTTATCTTTCGCATTTGTTTTGCTGCTCATCGTGTCACCTCGTCTTGCACTCCTGGAAATCTCTCTTGTACTCAATAATACCACAGGTAAACGCCAAAACCTAGAGGGCAAGCGGATAGGCGTTATTACATACCCTTGTGAAGTTACATTACATACTCTCTTAAACCTTTGTTATGAACTAAAAGCAGCGATGGTTGCGTTTCTGAGCTTATTGCCGTGAAAGTCCAGGTATGCTATAATACAAGGTGGTAGGCTCAATAATATATATTTTCTAAGACCCTCCATACATTTATACACTTCAACCGATATCGCCTTCTGGCTATGTCTAAATTTTTGGTGAGGACTCATAATGGAACTGGGCAATATTAAACCGGTTAGTATTGTAGAACAGATGACTGGTGCGTATCTCGACTATTCGATGAGTGTAATTGTTAGCCGGGCACTTCCTGACGTGCGAGATGGTTTGAAACCAGTACATCGGCGTGTATTATATGCAATGGACCAGATGGGGTTGCAATCCACGAAGCAATTTCGCAAGTGTGCTGGTACCGTTGGTGAGGTATTAAAAAGCTATCACCCGCATGGTGATGTGGCTGTTTATGACTCGCTTGTGCGCATGGCGCAACCCTGGTCAATGCGTTACCCGCTAGTATTAGGGCAGGGCAATTTTGGTTCGCAAGATGATGATCCCCCAGCAGCGATGCGCTACACCGAGGCCAAGATGGCCGCTATTGCCGACGAACTGCTGAGTGACATCGACAAAGATACAATAGATTTTGTTCCAAATTATGATAATCAGACCAAAGAGCCGACAGTTTTGCCTGCTCGATTGCCCAATCTTCTTCTCAACGGTTCCACTGGTATCGCAGTAGGCATGGCAACGAATATTCCCCCTCACAATCTCATTGAGGTCTGCGATGGCATTAGCTACCTAATTGATCATCCTGATGCTACTACTGAGGAGCTTTCGCGAATTGTGCGAGGACCAGATTTCCCGACGGGAGGGATCATTCAAGGGCGAGAGGGTATTCGAAACACGTATGCCAATGGGCGCGGACGTATTGTGGTGCGCGCTCGCACGTACTTTGAAGAAACAGAGCGTGGTCGTGTCAGTATTATTGTCACAGAACTCCCCTACCAGATCAATAAGGCAGACCTGGTAAAAAAGATCGCAGAGTTAGCTCGCGATAAGAAAATAGATGGTATCTCTGAAGTTCGTGACGAATCCGACCGCAAGGGGATGCGTATGGTCATTGAGTTGAAGCGCGATGCCAACCCCGAAAACATTCTCAACTCGTTATTCAAGTACACCGCGATGCAGAGCGCCTTTAACGCGAATATGCTGGCGCTGGTCGAGCAACAACCTCGTACATTGACGCTGAAGGCCTTTCTCCAGCATCATATCAACCATCGTGAAATTGTCATCACGCGCCGCACGCGCTACGAACTCGCCAAAGCAGAAGCTCGTAAACACATTTTAGAGGGTTTGAAAATTGCCCTCGATAACCTGGATACTGTAATCAACACCATTCGTCAATCGCAAGCAGCGGATGACGCGCTTGTCAACTTGCGGCGCCAGTTCAACTTCTCGGAAGAGCAGGGCAAGGCTATCCTCGATATGCGCCTGGCCCGCCTGGCTGCTTTGGAGCGCAGCAAGATTGAAGAGGAGTTAAAAGATGTTCTGAAGAACATTGACTACTATCATTTGTTACTGTCCGACATCCAGGAAATTCGCAAAATTATCAAGCATGATTTGCGGGAATTAAAAGAGAAATATGGCGATCCGCGCCGTACAGACCTTGGGGAGGCCGAAGCAGGCGAGTTTAAGGACGAGGACCTTATCTCTAACGATGAGGTTGTGGTAACGCTGACCGAAAAGGGCTATATCAAGCGTCTTCCCTCCAGCACCTATCGCGCGCAGCGCAGAGGGGGCAGAGGCATTACGGGAATGGCCACTCGCGAGGATGATGCCGTACGACACCTGCTGGTCGCGCACAGCCATGATGGCTTGCTCTTTTTTACGGATCGTGGCCGCGTCTTCCAACTCAAAGTCTATGAATTGCCTGAGGTGAGCCGCACTGCTAAAGGGGAACATCTCATCAACCTGATTGCAATAGAGCAGCGTGAGCGCGTAACGGCTATCGTCTATATGCCTAAGGGCGTCAGCCGGGACTATATGATCGTTGCCACAAAAAAAGGTGAGGTCAAGAAGACGGCAATGGATGAATTCGAGGTTGTGCGCCGTTCAGGCTTGATCGCAATGGACCTGGAAGAAGACGATGAACTGATTGGCGCTAAACTGGCGCATGCCGACGACGATGTATTAATCATCACGGCACAAGGTAAAGCTATACGTTTTACTGTGACAGAATTGCGTTCGGCTTCACGGACGAGTGGGGGTGTACGCGGCATTCGCCTGGGCGAAGGGAATGATAGAGCCGTTTCACTTAATCTTACGCCGAAGGATAGCGAACTGCTGGTGGTCACAGAGAAGGGTTATGGGAAATGTACTCCCATAGATGATTACCCCACTCAGAGTCGCGGTGGTAATGGCGTTATTACCTTGAAAGTGACGGAGAAGACGGGGCCAGTGGCCGCGGCGCGTGTAATCGGCGATAATGATAGTGACTTGATGATTATCTCTGCTGGAGGCGTTGTCATCCGAATGGATGTTGGTAATATTATTAGGGGAGGACGAGCTATCCAGGGCAGGCGGATGATGAATCTCGACGAGGGCGATACTGTTGTTGCTGTGGCAACGACGAATGGTAAAAAAATGGATAGCCAGAACGGCATCGATGAGGAAGAGGAAGCTGCGCAGGATGACGGTGGGGATGATGAAGCGGAGGAGACAAACAACACTGACATAGCGGAAATGTGATAAAGAGTAACCGGAAAGAATTGCCAATGCCCATTTGAGCATGGCAATTCTTTTTTTTATTGAACAATCTTTTGGCGCAGACTTTCCCCTTCGGACCACTCCTCGAGCAACTTGTCATCTGCAACATGGAAAATCTGGATCATGGTCCTTGTCACCTCTTCGCCTGTTGGAGCGATGCCCTCATATTCGCCCAGGTGGGTACCACGCCAGGTAGTGCGAACAACAACTCGGTCCTCTGTTGAAATCGCATCTTCTATTGTGACAAATATATCGGGAAAGCCTCTACGTACGGTTGTAATGTACTCTTTGACGCCGTCTATACCAGGCACCTGGCCAGGAGTAGAGCGATCAAGGAAATTGGGGGCGAAGATCTCATCTACAACAGCCAGTATTCCCTTGTTGAAACCTTCCGCATATACACGCTGGATCAGCTTTTTGTTTTGTTCTGCTGGCATTGATTAGGTATATTTCACGATGTTGTATCTAGACGTAACCTGGCTGCGCTATCTTGACGGACACGGCGTCCTTGCCGTATTTGCTGAGCTGCCAGGCGATCTTTTTGTGCTTCTAGTTTAATGAGTGGAAAGGGGCGATGGAATTGTAAATCGAACAGCTCTGCCTTTTGGTCTGAATTGTTCGCTCGTTGGTCATATGAGACAGCAAGAATTTCTTGTTTTTCTTTGTCGCTGATGTCTGACAGGAGCAAATATGCCAGTGAAAATTCAGGCTTACCCTGTTCCGCGTATGCAAGTGCGCATGTAAGAGCGTCGGCCCCTTGACTTACGTTTTCTCTGGCTTGAATAGTGAAAACATCATTTTTGAGCAGCGCTGCGTACCGTTCTGAGAAGGTTTCGGGCATTTCTTTGTCTTCCTCGTGAGCGAAACCAGGCGATACAAAGAGAAAAGCAAGGCTTTTCTCTAGTTAGTGTAGCATAGTGAGAAGCCACTGTCGAGGAGCTACCCTGTTGCATCTAAACGTACGGTTATAGTGGGTGTAACGATTTGAGCAGGCAAGTAGTAGTAGTCTGTATCTAGCCAGTTTTGGGCATGTTGTGCTCGTGAGATACTTGTAAAGAGGGTAGGAGAAGAGAACCGGCTATATAACCGCATTATTAGAGTCGAACCCGAGAAGTTTGGGTTCGTTGCGCCGCTATCTCCTCATCTGCTATACTATCCTCGCATTTACTACTAAGGTGGAAGAGAAGGAAATAGTATGTCCCAGAACTATAAGGCTTTACAAGGATTTAGAGATATTCTGCCCGAAGAGCAACCTTATTGGTACTTTGTAGAGAAGACGGCTACTGAGGTAGCGCAACTTTACGGATACCGGCGCATTGAAACTCCAATATTGGAAGAGACAGGAGTTTTTCATCGCACTGTTGGCGAGGGCACTGATATTGTTGAGAGAGAAATGTATAGTTTCGATGACCGCGCCGACAAGGAAGGTCATCGCACGAATATTACACTAAGACCGGAGGGGACGGCTGGAACTGTGCGTGCTTACCTGGAGAATGGTCTTTTTAAGCTGCCACAACCTGTGAAACTCTTTTACTTTGGCCCTTTTTTTCGCAGAGAGAAGCCTCAGGCTGGCCGCTATCGTGAACACCACCAGTTTGGATGCGAGGTGATTGGTGATGGCGACCCGGCTATCGATGCGGAGTTAGTCGGCTTACTCTATCAACTCTATACAACCCTGGGGCTGAAACACATCCGCGTCAATCTTAATAGTATAGGTGATAGCAACTGCCGTCCACAATATATTGAGATGCTGAAAGAGTATTACCGTCCGCTGCTGAGCGACTGTTGCCAGGATTGCCAGGTTCGTTTTTACAAGAATCCGTTACGTCTGTTGGACTGTAAGGAGCCGCGGGATCAGGCGAAGATTAAGGGTGCGCCAAAGATTGTTGAGTATCTCTGCGAACCATGTCGCGAACACTTTGCGGCAGTGCAGCAATTTCTGAAGCTGTACAATGTGCCTTTTACTCTTGATTCGCTCATCGTGCGTGGGCTTGACTATTACACGCGAACGGTCTTTGAGTTCACATCCGAGATTGACAAGCTAGCTCTCAATGGGGGTGGGAGGTACGATGGGTTGGCGGAGTTACTTGGTGGCTCTCCAACGCCTGGCATTGGCTTCGGCGCAGGAGTTGAGCGCATTATCCTGGAACTAAAGAAGCAGGATATCGTGCCGCCATTAGAAGAAAAACCGCGTGCTTTCGTGGTCTACTTTGGTAAAACGGCTGAACTCAAGGAAGTGGCTGTGGGACTTGTGGCAGAACTGCGCCAGGCTGGTATCAAGACTGAGATGAGTTATGGGGATCGCAGCCCGAAAGCGCAGATGAAACAGGCCAATGCTTCGGGGGCGGCCTTTGCCCTGATTATCGGCGAGAGTGAGCTAGCCAATAACAGTGTTTCCGTCAAAGACTTACAGGCCGTGGGTATGGATGCTGAACAGAAACAGGTTGAAGTGAAATGGGATCAGCTTCTTCCTATGCTAAAGCATGGGCATTAGGGGTGAATGTCACCTTTCTCCTCATTTGTATAGTCGTGATTTGTCCGTGATATCTCTCTCTCCCGTAGTGATCTGGCTGTGATTTTCTAACTTTATCATAAGAGTGTCGGATGGAACTTATCAAATCAGAATAAACCTCACAAAGGGTTGAGGTGGAAAAACAAGTATTCTATCCGAAAGGAGGAAAAAGTTATGAGTTCAGCGAAGTATATTGAGCCGAAAGATGTTACGCAGATTCCAGAGCCCGCGATTACAAGATTTTTGTTTGCGGATACACGGATGGCCTGGCTATGGTTGATTGTTCGCCTGTATATTGGCTATGAATGGCTGACCGCAGGTCTGGATAAGTTGACAGGGTACTCTTACACCATTACGGCGTTTGGGCAAAAAGCAGGGAGTCCCTGGGTGTTTGGCCCGCATGATGGCGCCGCTATTAAAGGTTTTGTTGCAGGTGCGCTGGCACAAACTGCTGGCGATCACCCGGCCGTGCAGGGATGGTATGCGTGGTTCTTGCAGAATGTTGTCTTACCGAATGCAGCGGTATTTGCCTATATGGTCACGTTTGGTGAAATCCTGATTGGCCTTGGGTTGATCTTTGGCTGCCTGACCGGTATTGCAGCCTTCTTCGGAGTGTTCCTGAACATGAACTTCCTGCTTTCAGGTGCAGTGAGCATCAACCCCGTCATCGGATTCCTGGCTCTGTTCCTGATCCTGGCATGGCGCATCGCCGGTTACTGGGGCCTCGACAGGTGGGTGCTGCCGCTGCTAGGAACCCCGTGGACGGGTTCGCTCAGGCATACAAAGGCTCCTACTCCCACTGCAAGTGGTGCGTAAAGTTGATGAGAGCAAGTTCATAGAGTTATATTGATGGCGCTCGATACTTCGAGCGCCAATCTTTATGCTCTGATGATATGATGGGGCCAGGCGCCTGGCCCTATCATATCATCAGAGCATGTGAAACTCGAGGCAGCCACTCTAGCTTCACACGGTGATCATGGCCTCTTCTTCGTTCACTTCACTTTCGCTAAATGCTTCCAGGCAAGGCTTGCGGGGTAATGATACAATGGGGAAAAGAGTGTGGAAGAGTGAAGAGAAGGAAGGAAATTGTGACAGCCCCAATCACCTTACCCCGATTAGATACAGCGACCCTTGCTGAATTGCGCCAACGGTATGAAGAAACGCCCAATGTGGAGAGCCGGACGCGCTATCAGATGATTCTGCTGGCCCAGCAAGATTACAAAGTGCCTCAGATTGCCCGCGTCGTGCTGCGGAGTGAGGACACCGTAGCTCGTGTGCTCAACCGTTTCTTAGCGGGAGGACTGGATGCGGTGCCTCGGCGCACCCCACCAGGCCGAGAGCGCAGGGTCACGGCAGCGTGGGAAGCCGAATTGCTGCGGGTCATTGAGTTGGATCCCCATGAGGTCGGACAGGAAACGGCCAACTGGACCACCGAGTTGCTCGCCGAGTACTTAGGCCAGCAAACAGGGATACAAGTCACGGAGGAGACGGTGCGCGTGTACTTGCATGCCTATGGTTACGTCTGCAAGCGCCCGACGTGGACCTTGCGACGCAAAGCGGGAGAGCAAGCCGATTACGTGGGAAAAGAGTGCGGGTAGAGGTCTTGTTAGCAGGGACCACAGGACCTGAACCTCTACCCGTCCGAGACCTGGTCGAAGCTGATCTGTGGAGTCACCTTCCCGCCTATCTGCCCAAGCTGCTGGCGCTGCTCTCGGGGGCCGATCTCTACTTACAGGATGAGGTCCAGTTTGCCTTTCACCCCACGCTCACACGGGTCTGGAGCCTGAAGGGGCGTCGCGGTCAACGTCTGATCGAAGCCCCGGGCGACAACCGGAAGGTCTATGGCTTTGGGCTGGTGGACTGGCGCGACGGCTGGTTTGATGGCAGGATTGCGGCAGGACGAACGGCTGACGTCTTTTGTGAGCAGGTGCGTGCTGCGGTGGCCCGTTCGAAGGCGCGGGGGCGGGGGGCGATTATCATTGCGGACAATCTCAAGACCCACACGGCCCAGGGGTCTCTGCTCGTGCGCAGCATGCTGAGCGAACTCTCCGATCAGCTGTTTCTGGTCTACACCCCTGCCTATGACCCGGATGCCAATCGCATTGAATGGCTCTGGCGCATCTCACGTCGGGTCGTCACGCATAATCATCATCGGAAAGACTTTGAGTCGCTGCTCGCTGATGCCCGAACGCACTTTGATACGCTCACGCGAACCCCTGATGACTTGCTTCGTCATATCGGCAGTCCTTTTGCACCTGACAAGCGTCCTACTCAATCGCAGGAACTTGCCGCATGATCAACTTGGAAGCATATAGCTCATATTTATTCATTTAATCCTCCATGTAGCTTTCAGAAAGAAGCATTTAACAAACCCATTTGAATGGATTATAGCACGTCGAGTCAAGATGTCAAGAGGGGAGGACAACAGGTTGACATGGATGCGTTCAATGATCTGACAAGCAACAATGAAGGATAGGCACAATAGCGAGAATAAGCGATGAGAAGACAATCTGACAGAGTAAATGAGATAGTTGATGAGAGAGCTAGGTCTAGACAATAGAACAGCCAGAAATGGATTGTAGCGTGATTAGTGACAGTAGGAGGTGATAGATAACAAGCCGGTCACATGGGGG